>VOFG01002044.1_pt1 | contig 59495 bp, 92 predicted proteins | sample 5384171 | NCBI WGS metagenome assembly VOFG01 (sample SAMN12384726, study PRJNA508395) | human gut metagenome | isolation source: healthy gut F | host: Homo sapiens
GAATGAAAAATGGTATCAGTGGCTGGGGATTCTATCCTCTATTCCATGCTGCAGCGCTCTGGCAAACCAAGGCTATAACGCCAACGGAGAAAAAGCTACAACGCAATGTGGATTCCGGTTTTCTGGTATGCGCAGCATTCTTTCTCACATATTGGTCAGGCTCTTATTGACGATTGACATGATAGGTGTTCCAGATGAAGTACTATAAAAAATCTGTCCATCGATGAAAGCGATTTCTCCGTTCAAAGGCAAGGCTGCCGCATTCACCTGACGACCACAGAATATTCATTCATTACGCTGCTCGACCATTCCGGGCACATCTGCTCTCGAAACTTTCTGCTGGCATCTGCATGGAACATCACAGTGCCGATTCAAACGCGGACGGTCGATGTGCATATCGCAAAGCTGCGGAAGAAACTGGATTTAGGCCGGATGATTTGAAAACCGTAATGGGACGGGGGGTATGCGCTTTCTGTATAAGAAATCTATAGAGCAAATCGCTCATTATGGGAGTCACATTATAATGAAAAGTATTGCATTGCATCTACACGGCTACCGTTGATCCACACGTCTGGATGCAAATGTTTTCTCGTGGCACATCCTATGTGGCCGACGTAGCCAATGGCCCGCCTGTATTACACTTGCTGAACGGCGGTGATGCAGACGCGGTAACAATGTGCATACCTAAAGTCTTGCAAAATGATTTGATGCTCGCATCAAGGCTTTATTGGACATACCATCTTTCGTCAAAATGGCATAATGAACCTTCGTTGGCCGATAGCTTATTTCTAACAAGCGCCTTATATTGGGATCGGTCAAGCTACTCCCATTATTTATAGCATCACAATATACGCTATCTTCCATACAATTCCGTCATTTGTGCAATTTCATTTGCAAGCGCAGAAGTACAAGTACCAGCATTCATTCGCCATAGCCAGTTGCATCCAAGCGTAGAGGGCTGATTTATTCTCGCCTCGCTTCCCAATTCAAGCCAATCTTGAATTGAATAATAACTGTATCGCCCACACTGGCCATCGCTATGCGAATAAGCTGCCGTTCGAGCGACCCTCTATCCGACGAATAGTCTATATACTCTTTGGCATATCGTACACATCTTCCGGGGCGGCGGACAGTGTCCAGCCGTGTAGGGTATCGTTATCATGTGTTCCTGTGTACACCACACAGTTTTTTTACATAAGTGTATGGCAAATAGTTATTGCTTTCTCTGGCATCAAAAGGCAAATTGAAGGACCTTCATGCCGGGAAACCACTCATCTGCAAAAAGTTCTTTTACTTCCTTTGTTAAAAAGCCCAGATCCTCTGCAATAATGTGTGGATCACCAAATCGGTCTTTTATGGCATTTATAAAGTCTTTCCGGGGCCTTGACGCCAGCAGCCGTTTTCTGCTGTTTTGTCTTTGGCAGGAATGGCATAGTAGCTTTCAAAGCCTCTAAAATGATCGATTCGAACATAATCGAACAGTTCAAAAGACATCGAAAGACGCTCCAGCCACCAAGAATAGCCCTGATCGGCTAAGATGTTCCATCGGTAGGTCGGGTTTCCCCACAATTGCCCCTGTGGCTGCAAAGGCATCAGGAGGGCATCCTGCCACCTCGGTTGGATGTCCATCCGTATCAAGATTGAAATATTCCTGATGTGCCCATACATCCGCAGAGTCCAAAGCTACATAAATTGGAATATCTCCGACAATCTGCACATCTTTTTTGCATTTGCATACTGTTTTAGATTCTCCCACTGCTCAAAAACACTTTCTGCAAAAAAAAACATAGAATAAAATGTCATCGTGGTAGTCTCTATCTGCCTTAGCAAGAGCCTCGAAGTTGCGATTGCGCAGGAGTTCTGGCCATTCCTGCCAGGACTTTCCCATTTGACTGTCTTTGATTGCCATAAAGAGAGCATAGTCATGCGCCCATGCGTTCTCCTTAATGAACTCATTCAAAGATTGCTTCATTGGATAGCGCTGGTAAGCCTTTCGCAGGAGAGAGAATCTGTTATCGTAAAGAATTTTATATTCTATTTTTTTTTCGATGTATATTCCCATTGAATTGCCGCGCATTCATCCTTTGTAAGAAGCTTCTGGTCGCATAACAATTCTAAGTCGATAAAATAAGGATTTCCTGCAAACGCGGAAAAACTCTGATACGGGCTGTCTCCGTAGCTTGTAGGCCCCACAGGCAAAACTTGCCACACTTTTTGATGCGCATCATTCAAAAATCCACCCATCTATAGGCTGCACGACCAAGTGTTCCGATGCCATATTCTGATGGCAAACTAAAAATCGGTAAAAAGAATACCAGCTTTTCTGCTCATATAAGTAACCTCCCAAATAAAAGGCAGGCGTAACGCTAAACGCTACGCCTGCCTTTATTAACCCTATGTTTTACTTAGAAATTAGGATAAATGTCAATCGTTTCGCCTCCAACAACCGTATAGTTGTTGCCAGAAGACCACGTTGTATCATTGATCAGCGGCTTGGCTCAAAGCTCTCGCCCTTGCCGATACGTTCCGTTTCATAAACCCAAACATCCGACGAAACATTCAGCATGCTGCGGCCGCTATCCCAAGTAAGCGGATAATCAGAACCACGCAGATACATGGTGTTGCCGAGGCCGACATCATAATGTACGCGGATCGTCGTAACCGTGCGGGCAGGAGGGGCGTAATCAGCAACATTATCAGAGGTGAATACCCATGCCGTCTTTGCCGGAATAGTCAGGTTCAAAACCTTTCCAGTGATACCGCCAGCTTCTACAGTTGCTGTTACAGAAGTGTCCAGCAGGTTCGTCAGCGTGGTTCCTACGGCAAAGAGAACTTTCGGCACGCAGGGGATTGCGCGGGTCTCGTTGCTGGTTCCGTTATTAAACACGGAGATGATTTCCTGGCCGTTCGAATCATCGCGGCGGGAGAACGCATAAATGTTATCTTCCGCCCACATTTCACGCTGCGTTCCCGTCTGGAACAAGCATATTCTTTACGCAGTTCGGTCAAGCGCTGAATATATTTAAGGTAATCCCATCCTCATAAAGTAAGGCATCACTTCACGATTTTCCTTGTTTGCAATGCCTGCCCATTCGGTGGGGACACCACCGCCATAGCAGTTCTGCTCGGTGCCGTAATAGACATCAGGAATACCGCGGACAGTGAAAATGTAGGTCAGCGCAAGACGCAGCTTCTGGTAGTTGTCATCAGCCAAGCAGAGGAATCTATCGCGATCGTGGTTGTCGATGAAGGTCACGAGGTGATTGACATCGTTGTATTTGCTATCCTGATCAAAGATGCTCTTCACCGTGGTAAAACTTGCATCATGTGCAAAATACTTCTCTAGCCTGGAAGAAAAGCGGGAAGTCAAACACCCCATTCGTAATTCGAAAATCACTAACGTAATCGACATCACCTACAAAGATTTCGCCAAACGAAGAACACCCAGATAATTTTCAAATTCTGAATGAAATCATGCCTTGGGAAGCGAACGGGCTGCATCAATGCGAACGCCGTCTGCACCAGTATCCTCTACCCATGCTTTGTAGGCATCTTTTATGGCCTGTCGTGCATCTGGATTATCCTGGTTCAGATCATCCAGACCGCCGAGGTCGTAATTCAAAACCTGATATTCATTGTTCCAGTCTGTAATATCGCCAAAATGATGATACCAATCAGGGTTATTGAATGGCGCTGCGGGCTGATAGCTATCAGAGCTCATAGGTGCTGCTACTACCATTAAAATAGTCTGCCGTATGATTCGGAACAACGTCCAGAATTACTTTGAGTCCTTTGCTGTGGGCTGCGGAAACAAGATCGATCAAATCCTGCTTCGTGCCGAAGTGAGGATCAGCAGAATTGTAATCGTGCGTGAAATAACCGTGATAACCGGATTCTTCGCCGTCTCTGCTCAGAAGTTCATTTTCGGACGGCGGCGAAATCCAGATCGCCGTTACACCCAGATTTTAATGTAGTCCAGCTTCTGCGTGATACCCTTCCAGTCACCGCCCTGTGTGTACTTAAGCTGTCGGGGCGATACTCCTGATTCAGCGTACCGTTATTTGTCGGGTCTGCATCATAGAAACGGTCCGTTAGAATCATGTAGATAATGTCACTTTCATTCAGGACGGAACTGTTGTCCGTCATCGCCTGAATTTCGGTATCGTTTGCCGCTTCAGTCGGTGTGAAGTTTCTCACACCGGAATCGGCAACGGCGGTTGTGATTGAAGAACCTCCAAAGCCAGCAGCCAGGGCTGTCGGCGCGAGGATCATAGTTGAAACAAGTGCAAGAATCAGAAGTGTGGAGAGGAACTTCGTTTGGAATATTTTTCTTTGTCGTTAACATGAAAAATGCCTCCTTTACATGATCTGAATTGAATTTGTTATCCTTTGATACCGCCGGTCTGCAAACCGGAAACGAAATATTTCTGGCAGCAGATGAAGATGATGAGCACGGGCAGCAAACTTGCCACGGACATGGCGAAGACGTAGCCCCACTGCGTAAACTGGTGCTGGCCGAAAAAGCCTGAGATGGCGATTGGCAGCGTGCGTTTTGCGTGTCGTTCAGGACGGTCAGCGCCCACGGGAACTCCTCCCACGCCGTCAGGAAGTTGAAAATGCTGACGGACGCGATGGCCGGGCTTGCAAGCGGGCAGATGATTCGAAAAACACAGTGAATACGCTGCCGCCGTCCATGTAGACGGCCTCGTCAAACTCCCTTGGAATGCTCTCGATGTAGCCCTTGATCATAAACGTGGAGAACGGAATGACCCACGCCACATAAAACGGAACCAATCCCAGCAGCTTGTTTGTCAGCTCAAAGTAGGTTGCGAGCTGATACTGCGTGTATGATTATGAGCGTAGTGCCGGGGATGATCATCGTGCCGATAACAAGGCAAAAGAAGCGCCTTCCTGCCGGGGAAGCGGAATCGCGCAAGGCAAAAGGCCAGTGCGACGAGAATAAAGCCGCAAATACGATAGTCAGAACGGCGACGATCACGCTGTTGAGGAAGTTGATGTAGAACTTTTCCTGACTGAAGATGTACACATAGTTTTCAAGTGTGATCTGGTGTCCAGCGCGGGAGAACTTCGGCGGAACTCATAGAGCGCACCGTTCGGCTTTAAGGATGTGCTGATCATATAGATCATCGGCATGACCGACACCGCACCGCCAGCAGCAGAAGACCATAAAGAATCACATTTTGAATCGTTTTTTGCTTATTTATGGTATGCATATAGTCCTCACCTCGAATTGGCAGAGTCACCTCTGCTGCATAGCCTTGAACTGAAGGATTGCCAGCAGAATCAATGTTACCGCGACAATGAACGAAAGCGCTGCTGCGTAGCCGCGAACTCACCGGCATTAAATGCCTTATAGTACATCCAAGTCAAGACCGTTTCAGTCTTGTGCATTGGTTTTCCGCCGGTAATCATCTTAATTGATGTGAACGCATTGAAGCCGCCAATTGTCAGCATGACAAGCGCAAACAGGATCGTTGATTTGATGCACGGAATCGTAATATAAAAGAACTTGGCAACGTGCCGCATCCGTCCATCTCAGCCGATTCATACAGCTCTTGCGGAACACTTTGCAATGCGGCCAAAAACACAACCATGTTCCAGCCTACACCTTCCAGATACCAAGCAGAATCAGGACAAACATGCCGCCTGCTCTTGTATCCAGCCAAGGAATGTTGGCAGTTGATATGTGAATTACATTCGTAATAAAGTAGTTCAACATACCTTCTGTATTGAAAATGTAGCGGAATACCAGTGAAACAATAACCCACGATGTAATTACAGGGATGTAATACACAATGCGAAACGTGATACGAAACCGGGGAATGGAATTAATAAATGCCGCGACCAGAAGTCCAAGAATCATCTGTCCAGGAACTGTGGTAGCGTCGTATAAATGATTGTATTGACAAACGCAGTTCTAAAGGTTTCATCCGACAAAACATCAATGTAATTCTTGATCCCACAGAACGGGTGTTCCAGCATTGTTCCAAAGTTCCATTCGAAGAAACTCATGTAAAACAGCTTCGTAATAGGATAAATCGTAAACAATGCGAAGACCATCACTCCCGGCAGCAGAAGCGCTCCGATTTGGAATTTGTCACGCTTTGATTTGATTCCCATCGCTATATCCTCACTTTATATAGAGCAACCGTCGAAAACAGTTGTCTAACTGCGGAAAATGTTATAATACATTTTACTCCGCCAATAGTGCATCTACCTTCGTTGCCAAAAGCATCCAGAGTTTCTGTACATCGGCGTCCCCTGCACTAATAATGGAAGTCATTGCAGTAGTGAGTTCGTTATCAATTTCGGACCAAGAGGCTACTGGCGGGCGAGCCTTTGCAGTCGTAATGGCATCCAGGAACGGTGCATAATCAGCATTGGCAACAACACGGTCGCTATCCAGCGCTTCTTTGTTTACCGGAATCTGCCCGCACTTTGCCATTTCCTTCTTCGGCAAATTCGCTGGTCATAAACTTCATGAATTTCCATGCGCCTTCTTTATTGGCGGTGTTAAACATAGCGATGTCTTCGCCGCCCAGAACGGAAATGGAACCAGCCGATCCTGCAGGAACCTCACAAGTGGCGTACTTGAAGTCAGGATATGCGCCCGCCAGCTCGGAAGTCTTCCACGGGCCTTCCAGCAGCATCATGTAACGACCAGTGCCGAAACCATCCGTCATCGGAATATCACCGCTGTTAAAGCCGGTGAATTCGCTGTTTTTGTACATATCGGCCAGCATTTTCACGGCGTTCACAGTTGCTTCGCTGTTCAGATAGCCAGTCGCTTTGGTGTAGTTTTCATCGGTGATTTCGCCGCCGTTGCTCCAAATGTAGGGCAGAACATTCCAGCCTGCCAGAGCCGGCTCATCCAGGCCCCAGACTTGCTGACCGTTCGTGTTCGTTCCAGAAAGCTTCTGAGCAGCTGCAAGCATATCGTCCATTGTCTTCGGGGCGGACAAGCCTGCATCGTTAAACGCTTCCTCGTTATAGAACATGATTTTCGTGTTCGTGTTCAAGGCCAGCGCATAATAGCTTCCTTTTGATTTGTGCAGTGCTCATTGCACTGGGAAGCAGTTCGCTGCTAACCTCCTCAAAATCGCTCATTTCCTGATCCAGGGGCACCAGAATATTCATCTTCTGGAATTCCGGCACCCATGCAATGTCCAGGCGGGCCACATCCGGCAGCGTCTGAGAGCTTGCACTGATCAGAATCTTGTCATGAAGGTCACCCAGTCATGAGAAACTGCATTGACCTTATAGCCGGGATTCTCTTCTTTCAAATTTAGGAATGAGAACATTCATCAAGGTCTCATTCTCTGCGGACTGCGCACTGTAGTGATGCCAAAAGTTGATCGTAACCGTATCACCGTTGGTGGAATCATCTTTGCTTCTTCACTTTGTGCCCTCGGAAGTTTGCTGAGTTGGGGTAGTGCTTGGTGCTTGTGAAGATCCGCATGCCGTGAATGCCGTCAACATCATTGCAGCGGAAGTAGCAAGTGCCAGCACTTTTTTGTGGATTGCTTTTTCATTGTGTTACACCTTCGCTTTCTGTTGTTAATATTTTTACGGAACACCCTGATGTCGTCCACATTTCTTCATCAGAGCATTTCGTTTCGGAACTAAGTTTGTTTTGCGGTGCAGAGAATGCTGCACTTTCGTTAAATAAAACCGTTAGTGTTTTGTCAGTTGGTCCTTTTTTGAGGTGGTATTTGGATTTCCTTGGTGCCGGTGTTAAGAATGATAATTGCCACATCATTATCGACGCTACGTGAAATGCGTAAACACCATTTTCATCGTCAACATATAATGTGTGGAAGTTTCCCTCTTGAAGAACGTTGCTGTTTCTTCTGCACTTGATTAGCTTTTTATACCATTCCTTTGTGTGGAGATCCTGTTTTGACTTATCCCATTGCATTGCCTGGCGGCATAGCGGGTCGTTATCCCCGGTTATGCCAATTTCATCACCATAGAATATTGCCGGGCAACCAGGCAATGCTGTCATTTGAAGCGCAACTCCTAAACGCAGCCGTGCAATGTCATTGCCACAAGAGAATAGGAACCGGGCCGTATCGTGACTATCCAGCGGATTGTACATCCGCAAATTCGTCTCTTCTTGCGGATAAAGGGAGAGCATCCGATTGATGCGCTGATCAAATGTGGATACAGATATTTTATCTTTTGCGATCCAATCTGTTACGGCATCCTTGAACAGATAATTCATCGCACAATCCAGGCGGTTTCGCTTACAAGCCTATCAGCATCCCCCATGTTTCACCGAGGAGAAAAGCATCGGGATATTTTTCTTTACTGTAGCAGCAAAATGTTCAAGGAAATTTTTTGTTGGCATTTCATCTGCCACATCTAATCGCCATCCATCAATTCCAAATTCTCGTATCCAATATAGTCAACCTCTGTGAAATAGTTCTGGACCGCCTCGTTTGCCAAGTTTAACTTGGGCATCCATTTATAGTGTCCTACGCAGTCATAAGTACAAGGATCTGTTTTGATGGGATACGACTGTACAAAGAACCATCGGGAATATTGTGACGCTTGGCCTTTCTCAACAACATCCTGAAAATAAGGAAAGTAAAAACCACAATGATTAAATACGCCATCCAGTAAAATTCGGATGTTCAATGCATGCGCTTCAGTAATAAGTGCATGCAATTCTTTTCCGTTCGAACTGAGGATCGATTTTATAGTAATCGACCGTATCATATTTGTGATTCGAACTTCCTTCAAAAATCGGTGTCAGGTAAAGGCAAGTAATTCCTAAATCGAAAGGTACGGAAGTTGTTTGATGATTCCGGAAATATCGCCACCCATATAGTTTTTCACGTGGGGTGCTCCCCCAACAACGGCCTGCTTGGGGAGACAGTGCATTATCGCCATTACAAAAGCGTTCAGGGAAAATCTGATAATAAATTTGCGATGCGGCCCATTTAGGAGCCCGAAAGCCATCAGTCGGATTCGGCCAAAGAAATTCAAAAAGCTTTCGTTCATACCTCGAAAACTTTCATCAAATCCGTTTCTGCCATACCAGATAGTTTCTGTACCTTTTTCAGTTCAAAGCAATAGCGGATATATGCGGCAATGCTTTTCATCCTGATAGATGTTCGATAGCAATCTCGTTGATCATCTCTTAATGATACGGAAAGTTTCTTTCGATGGATTTTACTGGGATCTTGTTCATATCTTTCCCAGTATAATAATGTAACTTCATCGATGTCTTTGCAGCTGTAAATAGCTGCAAGATAAGTTCGTTCCTCGATGCGGGGTAAATAAACTCTTGCGTTGGTCGGTGATTAACCGCTGGCAGATTCATAGGGACAACCTCCTTGTTCTCTTTGTGTTGACCTACGTTCAATCATTCTTGTTGACAGTAAAATCTGGCGCAAGCTTGACGTAGGATTCTCAATTTGGTTAATCAGTATGTCAGCGGCCTGGACTCCTAATTCGTAAGTGTTTACATCCAAGCTCGAAATCGAAGGCTCCATCACTTCTGTGATTGTCGTATTATCAAAGCAAACGATGCCAAATTCATTGGGAACGTCACTCCCCAGTGCTTTTGCTGCTCGCATTGCTCCCAACGCAAGCAAATCATTGCTACAAACAACCGCATCGGGTGGATTCTCCGATTTGAGTAATTCAACGACCTTTCTTTTGCATTCATCAATTGAAGAAATTTGATGAATGATCATTCCTTGATCAAACGGGAGTTCACAATCTTGCAATTCACGGCAGTACCCAATAACACGATCCTTATTAAAAAGTTCCTTATCACCATTTGTGATGAGCGCGATTTTACGATAGCCTTTTTTGGAACAAATGCCGTACCGCCAGCGAACCGGCTTGCATATTATTTATATCTACCCAACTGATTTCGTTTTCGGTATGCTCGTGGCGTCCTAAAATCACACAGGGAATTTCTGCTCATTAAGGCGTTTGAGGAATGTCTCGTTTGCGATTGATTCAGGAATAATTACTCCATCGATTTTTTCCCCAAGACCAACCTTTCTACAGAATCAATCCCCCAAATGCCTCCGCGCCATTTTGTGATGAGCAGATTATAATCGTTTTTATGGGCAGTGGTCTCAATTCCAAAACTGTATCGTTGAAGAAATTGTTCGAATATGCTTCTGTGTTTTCTACATCGATAACAATTGCAATCGTATGTGCGCTGCCTGTCGCAAAACTTCTTGCAAAATCGTTGGGAACATAATGTAGTTCCTGCATTGCTTTTGTATGCGTTGTGCAGTTTCGTCTGAGATTACACCTTTATTATTTAGTACGCGCGATACAGTTGAGGGGCGATACCCCCGCGCGATGCGCCACATCCCGGATGGTTGCTGCCATATCCTTCCTCCCGTGCAATCGGTTTTACTTATATAATTTCAGAAAACAGATAATTTTCAATTCTTTTTTGTTAAAACAGACATCTTTCGCAGTGCATATCCATACACATTGGAACCCGTTGCAATCTTTAATGCAACCGCTTGCATTAGCTAAAGAATAGCACTCGCCCTATAAATTGTCAATATAGAAAATTAATTTTTGGATAAAAAGCCAAAAAAAGACGGCATTGCTTTTTGTCACAATTACCACTGAACTTGTGCGCTTCGTGCTAATTTTTTCGCTATTGTGCAACTCGGCGTATGTTTTTCTTTACAATTTACATTCGAAATACCTCATTGCGTCTGTCCTGCTTCCGTTTACATGTACCTCTAAGTGCAAATGGCTGCCTGTGGCTCGCCCAGTGTGGCCGACATATCCGATAACCTGTCCAGCCTGTACTTGCTGACCGGTTGTGACACAAATGCTGGAACAGTGTGCATATAGTGTTTCCAGCCCGCTACCGTGGTCGATTTGGATGTAGTAGCCGTAACTGCCGCCCCAGCTGTCAAGGCCATTGGCAACAGTGACCACGCCATCTGCGGCGGCGAGGATGAGCGTACCCTCGGCGCAGGCAATGTCGGTGCCTGTGTGGGAACTGCCCTCACCGGTAATAGGGTCCACGCGATGGCCGAATTGCGAGGTGATCGTACCCGCAACAGGTAGCGGCCATTGTAATGTGCCTGTCGGGGGTGCGGGTGCCGTCCGGAGTCATAAGTTCACCACCGCCCTGGGCAAAGCCGCCGGGCAGTTCCGCCCATAGTTCCTCGTACTGTGGGTCTTGCAGCAGTTGCAGGTAGTTGTTCTGGCGAGTGGTGAAATGGTAGTTTGCGGCCATTTCGTCCGGCGTTTTTGTGGGTAAGGCTTATCACAAGAACGGTTTCGGTGATTTCTGTGGTGGTGGGGTTGCCGTTCTCGTCGGTAGTATCTATGGTGACAGTCTCCGGGTGGGTGGAGTAGTCCACTTCGTTCATCGACCACATAGTTTCCCGCAGCTTGTCCACTTGATCTTCCGTCAGCGCCGCCACGGGTGCGCCCTGCTCATTACCTGATACATACGAAGAAAAAGACCGCCAAGACATCCTGCCAACGAATGTAGTACACGTCATCGTTGGCTTTAATGTCTTGGCGGTCATGTTGTACGGTGTCGGAGATTTCTTCCAGCCTGCCGCGGTATTCTGCTGTCAGTGTTTCTACTGCCTGTTGCACGGTAATTGTGTCGGCGTTGGGGGCATTGGCGCAAAAAAAAAAGATGCCATAGGCCGAGCCGGACACAAAGGCCACAAGGCTGATGACAATAATAATACTGAGTGCCACGCTAATCCCTGCAGCAATGGCCGCGACAAGACTGTGCAGGCCGACAAGAAAAATGCCGTACTGCCGAGCGGACCGCCACAGCCGTCTTGCAGGTGCTGCTGGCAGCTTTCTGGATAGCAAGCTGCACTTGACGGGTACGGGTCTGCATTTGTGTTTGGGTTGTTATGCTCGCACAGTTTCATTTGCGGCGGTTCGCAGTTGGCGCTGACCTTGGGTCACACCACGAATATCTTGTGGCGCGGTCTTGGCGGTGACGGCTTTTCTTTTGCCCGCTGTCGGGGCAAATCTGCCCCACAACGCGGACGTTGCTCTGCATCGGGCAGCGTGCCGCGCTCGGTCTGTTTCGGGCTGACATTGTGCTCACCGGCGGTGTGGGTGCGGGTTGTTTCGGTTTGTTCTGCAGCGCGGCGTTCGCGGTACTTTTCTATCTGCTTGAGGGCAAGCTTGCGGCCTTGCTCTACGGTGAAATCGGTGTTTTGCTTGATGGCAGAATAGGATGTATCTGTCAGCATCGCCGCAGTGTCTTGGGCTGTGGTATGGTTGCCTTCCCCCTGCGTAGAGATGCTTTCCCGCAGCTTGGTTCGGCTTTTCTCCTTGGCTTCTGTCCACGCCTTTTTCAGCGCAGCTTTCGGGATTTTCCTGCAGCATTGCTTCTCGGCACACGCTTGGTTGGTTTTTCTTTTATCTCTTTCATGGCATCACCCCTGTCATAATTTCTTCAAAAGAAGTTTCAAAATCGTTCAAACGGCTTTTAAATTCTGCACACAAGTCTCCACTATAATAAGTCTCGTAATCAAAACAATCGTGGAAACATCCCGCACCTACACACTGCGCCTTAGACCATGCCAGAGCAATCGCTCGGTCAAGGCCAGACAACAAATTGGGCTAAAGGGCCATTACATATAAAAAGCAATGCTGTATCTTCCGATTCTGGACGATACAGCATTTTTTTTGCATTTATGAAAGAATGTCGCTATAATAGGACTATATCTTTAAAACGCGAGGTTTCTCCCATGAATTTATATATCAGTGCCGCCGAGTATGACTACCACACCCCTGCTGAAAGTGGCCGAGATGGCAGGGCTTGCGGGAATCATCGGTTTTCATGAGGCCGGGGACGGCTATCTGGTGACCTTCCCGCAGGGGGAAAATGTTCAGGCTTTGATAGATGACTATAAAGGGACGGCTGCGGGATTTGGAAAACAATATTTGGCAGCATTAAAATAGGTCTATAAATTTGAAAAATGAAAGGGGCGAACAAACTCCGTAATGAAAAAAATATCCATGTCCTTGTTGTGGATTTCTTACCTACAATGTCCCGGCAGATGAAGATTGTGGGTATATTTGTCCTGTTTGTTTTTGGGAGAATGACCCGTTCATCACTTCTGATAACGAGCCAAGCGACTCCAATCATGGAATAACACTAAAAAGAAGCAAAAATCCAATTTCTTGCAATTCGGTGCTTGTGTAAAAGAAATGCTACGCTATGTTCGACCACCGAGATGACGAAAAGGAAATCTCATAGCATCGAATTCAAGTTTGCAGCACCCCTTCGGACCCTTCGGCGGTCCTCTATTTTTGTATTGCATGGCTTTACTCCTTTTTCTCAGACGGGTTGGTCGACATCAATTTATAGAGCTTTGTATTTTTGGGAAAAGAATTTGTGAAAGGCACGATGTTGCCCGCGCACCGAATCAGCCCGCAGCCTGCGGGGACGTATTGACATAGCCCAACTGGTTGTCCGAGATGTTCAACAGCTTCGCCAGTTCCGCGCGGTCGGTGGCGCTCTGGTTCAGCATGACCAGAAATTCCGAGTTTGCCAGCATCAGGCGGGCGGTGTCGGAGCGCAGCAGTTCGTCCACATTCTGCGTCAGCCCGGTCACAAGTCCGTTGTACTTGCGGATGCGTTTCCACAGCTTGTAGAAGAAAATTGGCGCTGTACTCGTAGCGGAACAAAATGTAAAACTCATCGCAGAAAATCCACGTTCTGCGGCCTTTCTTCCAGTTCTGAATGACACGGTTATAAATCGCATCCAGCGTCACCAGCATTCCCAGCGGCATAAGCTGCTCACCCAGTTCGCGGATGTCGTAGGCAATAATGCGGGCCTGCGTGTCCACGTTGGTATGCCTGGGCAAAGGTGTTCAGTGTGCCGGTAATGAACAATTCGGACGACAGCGCCAGCCCCTGCGCTTCGGGTTCCGGTTGCATCTGGAGCAGACGGTAAAAGTCCTGCAGCGTGGGCGGCGTGCCTTTGTAGCCGTTGCGGATGTAGGGCAGGTACACCTGCTCGGTGCAGCGACCGAGGATGGATTTTTTCTTTCGCCGTCACCATGCCGTCACCGATGAGCTGCTCGAACAGCGACAGCACAAACCCGACTTGCTGACGATGGGGGTTGCGCTCATCGCCGTAGGCGCGATCCATGTCCAGCGCGTTGATGTGGGTGTCGGACGTGGCCGAGATGCGGATGACTTCACCGCCAAGGGCTTCGGTCAGATAGCCGAACTCCGACTCCGGGTCGAGAATGAGGATGTCATCCTCGGTGGAGAGTGCAATTTGAACAATCTCTTCCTTGGCGCTCATACTCTTGCCGGAGCCGGAAACACCCAAGCGGAAGCTGTTGCCGTTGAGCAGCAGCCGTCGATCCGCTACGATCATGTTCTTGCTGACGGCGTTCTGCCCGTAGTACAAACCGTTCGGCTGCATGATTTCCTGCGCGCGGAACGGAATCAGCACAGCGGTGCTTTCGGTGGTGAGTGTGCGCAGGGCTTGGATTTTCGCAGCCCATAGGGCAACACCGTGTCCAGCCCGTCTTTCTGCTGCCAGCGCAGCGTGGAAAGCTGACACAGGTGCTTGCGCGCCGTGGAGTAGAGCGTTTCGGTGTCGCTGTCAAGCTGCTCCTTATTGTCCGCCAGATGCACCAGCGTCACCAGCCCGAACATCATCCGCTGGTCACGGGTCGTCAGGTCGTCGACCATCTCCTTGGTTTCCTTGCGCTGCAATTCCATATCGTAGGGAATCGTGACGGTAAAATTGTTGTTGGCATTTTGGCGGCGCTGCCAGTTTGCCACATTCGTTTCCACGCCCAGCAGTGTACTTTGCAGCTGGCGGGCAGCTTCATCCGTAGGCACCGGCAGGATGTCGATGGACAACATTAAGTCACGGTCAAGGTCGCAGAGTTCCGACACAAAGCTGTCCTTGATGTAGCTGGCATAGTCCTGCAAATACAGCACCCGACCATAGCGGGCATCCAGCTTGAAATGGTCGGCGGCAAATTCCATGCTGTCGGGGCAGAACCAATCCTTGAAATGCTGCCCGCGCTTGGCGTGTTCGTGGATGTTGAACCCGCCGCAGCCTGTTCCCGGCCTTGAAAAAGTCGCGGAAAATGTGCAAACGCTCGGTCAGCGTCAGCTCCTGCGCCACTGAGGAAAGCCGGGCGAGGTGCGTCACCAGATCCGTTCCGACGCGGGCAAAGTAACTGCGGGCTTCGTCCGCATTGCGCTTTACCACGCTTACGGTCAGGTAGCGCTCCCGCACAATGCTGTTGCTGGTGCCGGTGACCTGGGCGGTGAGCATTTGATTGAACTCGTGGCGGTATTCGTCTAAGCCGTCATCCCTTGTCGTGCAGCAGGACGCGCTGCGCTCGAACTCAGCCTTGTTGATGCGGCGGTTGTAAATCGTGATTTTGGCTGACGCGCCGGAGTCGAGAGCATTCAGCAGTTCCGAGTAATCAAGGAACATGGCGGTCTTGTCCTCTTTGCTGGCGATGGCGTAGTTGATGTCGGTAAACGACCACGTCTTGGAATATTGGTTGCCGACTTGGAAAATTCCATCCGCAAAGATACGTCGGATGGGGATGGCGTCCTGTACACTGCGCGGAATGCGGAACTTCTCGCGTTCCATCTTCTGCGCTTTCGACAGGGTTTTAATCAAGCGGTTTCCTCACTGTTATGGGTGTTTTTTTTTCTTCATAGGCAAACCTCTCTTTCGTTTCATGCCCGCACGGATGGCGGGCTGCATGGCTTCGTAATAGTAACTGTCGGATTTTGAACATGAGGCGTTTCGGGCAGAGAATTTCAGATTTGAACCACGTCCAAAGCACCTGTTCGGCGGTCATGCCGTGGTAGGTGAAAAAAAACCACAAGCCGCAAACGGCGCGGCGCCCAAGATGCACATCCAGCCGATTTCCTCGGTGCCGACATACGGCTGCAAGGCAAAGTAAATGCCAACCGCCACCGCCGACCGCCAGCACCGAGCAGATGAACTGCCGCGTATTCAGCCCGAAAAAAGATATTTTCATGGTAGTCTCGGACTTCTTTTCGGTATTTTGATTTCTATAAAGCATTCCCTTCTTTCTTTTAATAAATAGGTTGAATTCATCCTATAATTCATGTATACTATATTCAAAGGAGGCGTTGAATTATGGTTATTAACACAGACAATCTTGTATCCATCACGGAGGCCAACCAGAATTTTTCCCGTGTAGCGCGGATGGTTGATGAGAATGGCGCGGCGGTCATCTTAAAAAATAATGTCCCGCGTTATGTTCTAATGGAGTTCAGTCAAGTCGAGGACGACAACAGGCTAAAGACAGGGACATTCTCGAAATCTCAAGCGCCTGATTGCCAAAAACAAGCAAGCCTATGAGGTACTTGCCAAATGAAAACGCTGAGCAAGGAACAGGTTTTAAGGCTGCATAATGCTCTGTTGAGACATTTGGCGGTACTGCCGGCATCCGTGACGATGGTTTATTGAATCTGCTTTGAATGCTCCTTTGCTACATTCGGCGGGCAGTATCTATATCCATCCGTGCAGGCAAAGGCGGCACAGCTTGATTTGGCTTAGTCTGCAATCACCCATTCGTGGATGGCAACAAGCGCATCGGCGCCCACGTTATGCTGGTTTTTCTGGCAATTAACGGAATTGAACTTGACTACACGCAGGAAGAACTGATTGACATTATTTTGCAAATTGCAAGCGGTCGTGCAAAGGCAGCGGATTTGCTGGAATGGATTCTCTATCATCAGGCGTAATATTTGCGGCGCACCATAATGGTGCGTCGCTTTTTGCTTTTACAATCCCATAATCTCTTTCACGATGCGGTCACAGCCTTTGATGGCTCCCACCAGCACCAGCAGGTTAAATGCCAACTCGCCAACATACGTCCACTGCCGTCACCACAGATGCACCGGTATCCACGGCGGGCGGGCTGGACGAAATGGCCGAAAAGATAATGCAGGACAGCGCAATCACCACGCCCTGCAAACAGACACCCGCATAACTGCGGATGAAGTTTTGCCCACGCTAGTGGTTGGTTCCTTTGGCAAAGTTGATAGCGGAATCGGCGCAATGGCAGCGTACATCCACAGGCTGAACATTCTGCCGTAGACCGTGAGGATCATCGTAAATGACAGCACGGTTATGAGCAGCCCGCCAATCAGCGTCACTGCCCACAGCGGATAGAATCCCAAAAGCCCACGTTATTTATCGCGTCCACCAGCTCCTGCGGCAGGTTACGCTGCTCATGCCGGAGCTGCCCGATTGCACAATCGTAGACACCATTCCCCGCACGATAGAAAACACCGCCAGCATCAATTCCAGCCCATAGGTCACTGCGCACCCTTTGCCAGCGCAAAGCGGATAAACAATTTCAGCGCGTGTTCCGGCTTTTTGACTTCTACAAAACTGCCGCAGGTTTTCATAACGCCGACGGCAAAAACAGCACCAACAGCCCATAGCCGATTGCCTGCAACGCGCTGGATTCCGGTCATTACGCCCCAGACCTGCCCACCTTTGAAGGTCTGCGGGCTTTCGGTCAGCAGCGACCAGATTTCTGCCAGCTTGTCGTTCCATGTGGAGAGTGCGGCGTTCAGGGTTGCTGACAATCCATGACTCACCCACATGCATCACCACCTTTCTTTGTGCGAATTCCTCACGCAGTAATCAGGTCAAGGATTTCTTTGGCAAAGGTAATCACCAGCCCACCGGCCAGAGTGAGAAAGCCTTGACTGCGCTGGCTGGGGTCGTGGCTCTGTAAGGACAGGCCGACCTGCTGATGCCCCACCCCAGCAGGATGAGGCCCACCGCGCGGATCAGCGAAAAGATGAACGCAGAGAGTTTTTCCACCACGACCAGCGGGTCATCTGCGGCAAAAGGCGGGCGGGCAAAAACAATGCCGCACACCATGACGGCGTACAGTACTGAACAGGCCGGAGAAATTTTACGGATTTTTGTTGTTATTCAGCTTTCATTTGGGCCTCCTGATTCTTTTTTGTATGGTTGGTTTCATTTCTGCCGCTTCGGCGGGCAGAAAATCGTCCATATCCAGCAGTTCATAATTTTCGGTGCGCTGGCAGATCATCCACCGCGTTGTCGGCGGCGGTATATATCGTGGGGAGCCGCGCCGCCGTCCTCGGTGCAGCGGATGTTCGGGTGCTTCAGCAGATTATATTTCAGGTCAATCACGGGGCGTTCCCCACGGATAAAACAAATGCACTTTGCTGTTGTCCAGCAGCCGCACCTCGTCCGGGGTCATCAGGTCGCGCCCGGATTGCTGGTGGTTGATGCTGTAACTGCCGTTGCGTCCTTTGTTTTGGTTGTAGCTGGTGGTGGAGATGGTTTCTTTCCCCAGCAGTTCGAAACATACTTGTGGGTTTCTTTGGTGTGCCGAGGTAGAGAAACTCGTCGCACAGACCGACCAGTGATTCCCCAATCATCCTTGTACATATTCTTTAACTGTGCCGTTCTGCACGATGATGGAACAGAAAATGGCGCGGGAACGCATGGTGGCCAACGCCGACAAAAGGTGTCTTTCGGCAAAGGAAATGTCGCGCGTACTTCGTCCATCGGGCTAATGCAGCCCGGCATAAAGCGTCCTTTGTGTATGGGTCTGTTTGGCGGTACAGTCTGGATAAGCTTTTCGCGTAAATCATGCCGACCAGATAAATTGAGCGACTTATCCGAGTCCGGAAATGCAGCAGAACAGTGCAATTTTGCGTTCGCCCAATTCCTGCAAGTGCAGCTCGTCCGTCATCGTCAGCTTGGCGATGGACGGAAGGTTGAATGCCGCAAGGGCGCACACCCACAATTTACCAAAATCGACTCTCGCCCGTTTTGCCCGCCGCTTGTTTGAAAATGCGGTACTGCTTTTATAAGCGATGCTGTCGGGTTCACGCATTTCCAAGCGCTCGAACAAGATGTCCAGCGGGGGATTGGTAGTTGTCGTCATCCCCGGACTTCTGCGGCGGCAATCATCTCCATAACCATCGGGAAGTTTTGTTCTTCCGGTGGAGCTGTGCAGCAGGTACAGTATGAGGGCTTGGAGCAGCGCAGTTTCGACTTTCCCCAGAAAGGGTCGCTGCTTTTTGAATGTGATGGTGTTGTGTTCTGAATCAGATTTCAATCAAGGTCAGCACTTCACGGTCATCATGTACATACACAAACGGGTTGTAACAGAACGAGGCGGCAGGGCCGAGGTCGAATACGATAACCCCTCATACCCTTTTTGCTTCAACAAATTCCCGGTCTTACGCAAAATTTCGGACTTAGGATCTGTAATTACCATAGAGCAGGCACATTCCAGCACATTCGGCACACCGTAGGTGCGTTTTGCCTGCACCGGAGCCGCCGACAATCAGGATGTTGGTGTTATGCTTGTGTTTGTAGCCATCTATCCCGATGTGAAATGCTGGGTCAGCAGCAGGTTGGTCCGCGCTTATCCATGTAGAACTTGTTTAACCGGAACACATCGCCCCAAGCCGCCGAGCCATGCTCCCTCACCGGGGCGGGTGTTCTTCTGATCCGTCACGGCCACAATAACCGCTACCGCATAAACCACCGTAAACACCAACAAAAAAGCGCGGGCTGTCCTGCTCCACGCCAACGCAAACGGCTTCCCTGCCAGCGCGCTGTTCAGCGCATCCAACAGAGCCGTTGTCTTCATGCCCGGCTGCCAACGGCAAGCCACCGCCAGTGCCGCCCACCAGACAACGGGCAGCGGCAGCAGCCAGACCCATTAAGGGTTCTTTCTTCCCGGCGTGGTAGGCTACCTTTCTTCGCCGCGATAGGGCGGGCGTTTTGTACGCTCGGCATCCCATGCCTGACGTTTTCTCCACAACTTCGGCAAAACTACGGAAAAAGTCCTGCGGCATACGTTCCGCCTTTTTGATTTGCGGCAGATTTGCAAACAAATCGCTTTGCAGCGTTTTCCATGCAACCTTATCCGGCATATTTTGAGTATAGAATTCGTTGAAGCTGTACGCCAGCCCACTGGTATCTATGTAGTGTTTGACTCCGTTCGCGCAGCATTTGTCGTTCCCATTCGGTTTCCTGCGCACGACACGGCGCAAGCTGCTCCTGCATGATTGCCTGATGTAAATCGTCAGGCAATTTCAGCAGGGTTGGATACCTTCTGTGCAGTTCAGCGGCGATACCTGCTTTTCAAAATAGGTGCGCAGCTTCTGCCCCGCGTAGGCATACCACGCCACATTCCCGCATCCCATCCACTCAGTATCTCGAACGGAATGTTGAGCGCCGCAAGGTTATCGGGGTCAATCAGCGCCTGCCGATAAGCATCGTACCCCGCATAATCAGCCAGTTACGGAAATCGGTAAATCTGTCATCCGAACTGCCGTCATTAATGATGCAAGCCGCCGCAACCATTTTGGGAAAGTTGGCTTTATTGCGGTAGCTTTGCCATGCGCAATCAAAACCGAGCAGTTCATCCTGCGGCAATTTGATGAGTTCCGTGTGTAAAGGAACTGTTTCACGGACGCTTCATCCTGCATATCTGCTTGGGCGCGGACTCGGTCAATGATCGACCAGAATTTTTCCCATGTCATAGTCGGATTCACCAGATAAACAGCGGCGTGTGCGCGTGCAGCAGTCGGGTCAGTGCGTCATCCACGGCATCGGCGGGCCCGCCTCAGCCAAGCGCTGGGTGCGCAGTTGGTTGAGGGCTGCTTTTGCCAGCCGATACTCTGCCGCCGACATCGTCAGCTTGCCGCCTGCGGGCAGATCGTTCACCCGAAGGATGAGCCGTCCCGTTTCTTCGGCACTGCCGCCGCGGGCGCGCTTTCGGCCGTAGTAGACATCACCCAGCGCCCGGAGCAGGATACTTTTTGTTGGCACGGTCGAGTTTAACTTTACGTTCTGTCATTGTTTTTGCGCCTCCTATCGCCAACATACCATAGAACCGCCGCAATAGCTATCTGCCATTTGAAAACAAACAGAAAACATTTACAGCACCTTTTCTTTGCGCCGGATTTTTATCGGCAGCTTGGGGCATACGGTCTTTGGGTGCCTCTGCTCGGTTTCGCAGGTAGGCGGTAATATCCTGCAGTTCCATGCGGACGCTGGGGCGCTCACCCTTGGCCTGAAGCTGATCGGCGCGCGGCGACGGCGAGGTTGCAAAAAGATTTGCTGCTGTCGGAGAAAGGCTCGGACGGACTGGCGTTCTCCGAGCCCAGAGGAAAATCCACGGTGGGTGTGTCCTTGTGGTTGGGGGCTGCATTTTTCAAATTCTGCTGCACGGCATCGATAAGTTCTGCCGTGCCGGTGTCCACGACATCCAACTGCAGTTTTTCAATAATGCGGTTTGCTTTGGACGCATCATCCTGCAAAATAGCAATCTCAATGTGGTCGGGATCCATCTTGTCGCGGATGGGACAGAACAGCAAGCCGTGGGATTTTGCCGCACGGGCAAAAGGCGCGCATGTCATACTTGTCCACCGTGAAAAAATTTCAGCGGCTTCTGTTCTTTCAAAAGGCGGATAAGATAGGTTTTGCCGTGGGTCTTTTTTGCTGTCATGCAGCACGGCTTGCGCAAAAATAAAGAAGTTTTTCGCAGCGGTGCCGGAGATACGCAGAGCAAACTCTGCGCCCTCCAGCGAGTAGCGGACGACCTGATCCGCAGGTTCGGAGCCGTAATTCATCTGGCATCACCGGCCTTTTTCTTTGGGTGAGGGCAAGCGGCTGAACGAATCCACGCCGGGAATAAGCGCAAGGCTGCGCCCGCAGTCCCAATCTACATGGATTTGCCCGGCATCGTCGATACATTCCACCGTGCCCATAGAACCAGGCGGCACGGGGAAATCATCTTCCATGCACTGAGTTGCAGCCGCGTGCCGGGCGGGTACTTGCGGCGAAGGTGTTCGATGTAGTCTTTGTTTGAATAATTCATATACATCCTTCCTTCTCGAATTATTTGGATTCGGTTCCAAAAGTGCGTGACATTTTACACTTTTTTGGCGTATACTATCATTAAAAGCTGCGGAGGGTTTATTATGCGAATTACCAGAACTGAATACCTGAATAAACTGATTGCGTTTAAGGACAAGCAACTCATCAAGGTCGTAACAGGTATCCGCCGCTGCGGAAAGTCTGTTTTGATGGAAATGTACCAAGATTGGCTGCTGCAGAATGGCGTCGAACAAGACCAAATTATTGCCATCAATTTTGAGGATATGGATTTTGAGGAACTTACCGACTATAGAAAATTGTACGCTTACCTGAAAGACCGTCTTGTTCCAGAAAAGATGACTTACATTTTTCTGGATGAGATACAGCACGTCACGGATTTTCCTAAAGTGATCGACAGCTTGTATATCAAGAAAAATGTAGATATATACGTCACAGGTTCCAATGCCTATATATGCTGTCCAGTGAAATAGCTACCCTTATTTCCGGGCGCTATGTGCAAATCGAAATGCTGCCGCTTTCTTTTTTAAGGAATATATGCAGAGTACCGGCAGTATGGAAGATCGCGGAATAAAATATACCGAATATCTGGGAAACAGCTCCTTTCCCCTATGCGCTGGAACTTAAGGGGCATCCGAACGAGATTCGGGATTACTTGGATGGCATTTTCAACACGATCGTCGTAAAAGATATTTTTGACACGAAGAAAGATCCTCGATCCGTTGATGTTGAAAAAGTGTACTGCGCTATGTTTTTGACAACATCGGCAGTCCGCTTTCCTCCAAGAAAATTGCAGACACCTGGACATCCGAAGGACGAAAAGTTGATGTAAAGACCGTCGAACGCCATCTTGATGCGCTGATTGAAAGCTTACATTATCTATCCGCACAGCGGTATAATGTCAAGGGTAAGCAGTATCTGAAAACCTTGGGAAAATACTATGTCGTAGATATCGGTATGCGATTTATGCTGCTTGGCAAACGCAATACAGACGCCGGGCATATTCTGGAAAATGTTGTTTATCTGGAACTGCTGCGGCGCGGTTATGACGTGTATGTCGGAAAGGTCGATTCTTTCGAGGTCGATTTTGTGGCAATGAACGGCAACAATACCTTCTATTACCAAGTGGCGCTTTCCGTTCGTGATGCGGACACCCTGCAGCGGGAGCTGCGACCCTTGCTGTCCATCCGCGACCACTACCCCAAATATATTCTTACGATGGACGATGATCCGGAGGAACAGTATGACGGCATTCGCCGCATCAATGCACGGGATTGGCTGCTGGGTCTTACAGATTAACGTGTTGTAATATCAGGGGCGGTCACGCGCGCGTTCCTGTTCTTGTTTTTTGCTGTTCGGCGCGGTCACGGCGGGCTTCGGTGAGAGGTGTTGCTGCACCTCTAGGGAGTGCTCTGCGATTTTGCGGCAGAGCCGTTCCTCTTGGCGAAGCTGTTTTAGGGCGGTGTTGACTTGCTGGATGAGTGGGCTGTCTGGGTTGGTTTTTATACAGCGATTTTCTTTCTGCAGTGAGCTGGATAATTTCACCCAGCTTGGCTTGTCGGTAAGTTTCCAGCTGCTCCAACGTGTCAATGTTGTGCTTGATAAGAATTCCATCTGCCGGATTCTCTGGATCCAGCTTATAGGCATCCTGCCGCACGGCATAGCTGGGCGACGAGGTTTGCGAGGGAGCGCACCCAACTCGTACAGGTAACGGTAGTACAGCGCCCGCAGCCCGGTCAGCTTGCGACGGGGCTTGCCGACGTGCAGGGCCCATATTGACGCGCGGTGAGTTTTTCCACGAAACATCGTTTAAATTGTGGATAAAGGATGCGCGTCTGAATGGCTTGGGGCGTATACCTCTTGCCCAGCGTTTTGAATCGAACAAAGCGTTCCTTTCCGGGCGGTGCAGGACGGGATACTTTGCGCCCCCATGCGGACCTCATACCCTTTGCGTTCCATTGCACTAAGAAACTGCCGCCATGTAAGGCTTTGTTGGATAGCATCGTCCACATCCTGCCGAATAGCCGTGCGCCATGTTGGCTGACCGTTTTTCTCCGCCAACCATTCGGCGTAGGGCTTTGCCCATGATGGGAGTTTTCGGTGTTTCGATGACGGACAGTCCTTATATTTTCGGCAAAGTTCATCTGACACTGCGCGGATTTCCGTCACATAGCTTTTTTATAGTTGCTGCGATACTTTTTGCCATCCACACGGCTGACCGAGTTCCAGACAATGTGGAAATGAATATGTAGCGGTGTTCAGGTGTGTGCTGATGACATATTCATTGGTCCGCCCAAGCAAGCACACGGTCTGCAAGTTCGACACCAATCCGGTGCGCAAGTCCGGTGTGACCTCGCCTGCAGCAAAACTTCTGTACACAGGTGGTATCCCTGCACACCGCCCAGTCTTATGCCAGCGCTCCTTGGTTTGGCGCATATCGGCAAAGGCGGTTTCCAGCGTGCAGGCATACGAGCTTTCAAAAAGCAGGATTGCTCTCGTTTTGTCACGGTTGGCGGCATAGTCGAGGGCGTCCTGCAAGGATACCGCCGTGGTCTTTTCTTTGTTCATCACATATTTCACCGCCCGATCCAGACGGCGGACAGGGATCACGGATGTAAGCCATATTTCATAGAGCCTCCTAGTAGTTTTCTTTTATCTCGCGCCAGACTTCTTGGGTTGGCGACGCGCGTCATTCGTCCACGCTTTGCTGCCCCGCCACGCCCGTGCTGTTGGCGCGATGCGCAAGTTGGTTTGCGTTGTTGCACAAACCGGAAATTTGCCGCACAAGTTCCGCATGGTGTGTGCAGAGGCGCGGATGGATTTCCTTGCCTAAGATAAGCGGGAGCGCAGGTATTCCTCGCGGGAAAATCCACTGGCCGAAACCTGTTCACAAAGATGGCGGTTCTTTCGCGCTCGTTCAGCCGCAACGGATAACATGGTCGCGTCTGCGCATACAGGGGTTTGGGGATCACCCAAAAAGTGCGTTTGGATATCCAAACGCTATGCTTTGCCAAACACGCCCCCAGCGCCATTCATGACACAAGGTCGTCACCCTCCGAAACGGCTTTCTTCAAACCGTCCAAGGTCGTCACGATGCGGTTGTATTTCTGTGCCAAACCGATCTGCGCGTTGGTAGTTGCATCCTGATTGCGGCTGCAGACCACCAGCATCGGGCAGCGCAGCAGCTTATCCCGCACAATGGCGGTGTATTCACTGCGCCCACGGCATCTTCCAGCACCAAATACTGACTGTCCTGCAATTTGGGGCATACAGGCAGGTAGCCAAGCAGGTACACCTCGCGGCAATAATTGCGCAGGTGTTTGGATGTCGCGCCCTCACTGGCGCAGATAAAAGCCCAAGGTCGTTTCATTTTCGTGGTTCCTTTCTGAATTTCGGGAGTGAATCAGATTTGATTCACTATTTTTAAGTTGGGGTCAAAAAAGTGAATCAGTTCTGATTCACTTGGGATTCAAGGGCAGTTTTCAGCCGTTCAGTGCTGCGCTGGAAGTAGACGTCCGACATTTCAATGCCGACAGCCTCATAGCCTTCCTGCACAGCGGCCAGCAGGTGGTGCCCGCCCCGGCAAAGGGGTCAAGGATGCGCCCGCCCGGTTCGCAAATCTGCACCACATCCCGCATGAGCGGCAAGGGCTTTTTCGGTCACATGGATGCGGTTCTGGGGGTTCGGGTATCGGAACACGCCCGGCAGACACCCAACATTTCTCTCAAGCGGCATTTTGCCGTTGGACCCCCACACGATGTACTCAGACTGCTGGCGGAAGCGTCCTTTCTGTGGACGGCTGGCGACTTTATCCCACACGGCTACACCGCGCCAGGTCCAGCCCGCCCACTGCAAAGCCAGTGTCATGGCGGGAAACTGCCGCCAATCGATGAACAGGCAGACAGGCGCGCCGGGCTTGGCAATGCGGCGGGCATCCTGCAGCCATGCCGCCGTCCAGAACATCCAACTCAGCTGATCCATCTGGTCGCTGTCAAAGTCGGGCAGCGCTTTTTCCCTTGCTCATGCTGCTGTACTTTTCGCTGGTGCTGCGGTTCTTGGTGGTCTGGCTGCCGCCGCCGCTGGCATAGGGCGGGTCGGTGATGATGGCATCGAAGCTGTTCGGCTCAAACTGGCGGATAATCTGCAGGGAATCTCCGTGCAGGATCGACCAGCGGTCACCGCCGCAGTGTTCGGGCATCCGGAAATCAGGGTTGAGAATGTTGAGCGTTTCGGGAGTGTTCGTCAAAGGCATCCTTCTTTCTTATCGTTCAAAATCATGGGTACGGGGGTTCTTTCGGGGCGGGGTCCGGCTTGCCGTCTGCACAGAAACACGGTCATCTTCGAGTACAAAGCAGTCCTGCGTCCTGTTGTCGAGCTTGGTGCCGGGCAGGACAACGGCATCGCCGCGGCAGACTACATTGCCGGAAATTTCGCCATAGATGCGGGCGCTGCCGTCAATGATCGGTGCGCACAAGGTTTGCTCATCCTGCCGAATCACGGCATACCCGCAGACACAGCTTTTTTCCGTGAGCAGTCCGCCGCAGACGATGGCATCATCCTGCACAGTGGCATCCCCATTACGGTGGCGTTCTTTCCGACATAAGCGCAGCCCTTTGCAACGGCGTGATCTGTAAGGACTGCATCCCCGCAGACAACTGCATTTTCACAGGCGATGGCATCCGCTGAAATCCACGCGCGACCATCTTGGTCGAGGTTATCGCAGCTTTCCACATAGCCGCCGAACATCCCGGCAAGGACATCCTCGGTCAGATCCGTCACCGCGCGGATGCGGGCAGGTTCGGGTTGTCGGGATGGGCAATGTCTGTGATCTCGTATTTCTTCATCTGGCATCACCCCGGTCACGCTTGGGCGTAGGGCTGGGCGACAGTTCGGTTTCCACATACTCGGAAACGATGCTGAGTGCTTTCTGGTAGCTATCGCAGGACATAACGCGGTCACGCATTTCTTTGGCCTTGTCGGCCTGTCCATAGTCGGTCAGCAGTCTGGAGGCGCGGCTCATGATGGCAAAAATGTTGCCGTCCTGCCCAATCAGCTGCATCTTAGGCTTCTTCGGGCGGTTCAGCAGTTTGTTGAATTCGGTCATATCCGGCACATCGCGTTTCAGTTCAAAATCGCGATCCTGCCAGAAAATGGACATACAGCTTGCCATCTCCAACATCGATTTCCCGCTGCTCAAAGCCCTCGCCCCAGCCGTCGCTGTACTGACCGGTAATGTAGTTGCACAGGATGGTCTGCTCATCATCGAGCAGAGGTTCTTTCAGCTCCACAGTCAGACAGCCGCAGAGCTTGTTGCCATGCACCTCGACGGACGGGATGGCCGTAACTACCTTGCCGCGAACCGAATCGTCCTCGTGATAATACTCGCATGAGGTCGCCGCCAAAGTCGCGGATATCATTTTCGACGGCATTGTGGATGGCTGTCTCGTATTCCAGCAGTTCATGCCTGTCCTGCGGGGTAGCCCTCGTACTCGTCGTAGAACTCGTCCTCATAGTCAGGTTCATTTGGGAAAAAGTCCGCAGTCAGCGGAGAATAAAATTTCATCTGCAAATCATGTCACCTCTTTCCGCCGCACAGGTCGTGGTCGATCTGCGCGGCATAGTAATTTTCTATCGTCAGCGGCGCATTGTAGAGCGCCGCCAGTAAGTATTGCTTGATGTTTCGGATGCGGGGCGGGTTGTCCTTGAGACAATCCAGAACATACTGAATGTGTTCTGCGCCCAATTTTAGGAATCGAGATTTTACTACTTCTGCAGGCATTTCCTCACCCGAAATGCGGATAGCCGCCCGTTTGGAACAAACCACATCCAGCATCAACTCCACCAGTTCATCCAATCGCATCTTATCCATCGGGTTATTCTGTACTAAAATCGGATACTCGATATTTTTCAGCAGCAGAGGCGCGGTACTCTGTCCGCTGGCCCGCCGCGCGGATAGGATTCGATACGCTATTTGTTTCTTCTTTCTTTATTTCTTTAGTATTTAATTGTGCAGGATTTTCCTGTACAGGTTTTTCCCGTTTAGGCTCTGCCTGTTTTGGTTGGGCACACTTAGCGCAGCTTCTGCGGGACCCTGTTCCGGGGGCTGCGGCTGCTCTAAAACCGTGTACTCCATACCGCGCATCTGACCGTTCTTGTCGCGGATGCGGCGGCGGATAATATACCCCGCCGCTTCTAACTCGCGCACGGTGGCACACGCTGTCCACGCCCTCTTTGCAGATGGACGCCAGCCCTCGTGTGGTATAATCCCAATCTTCGGGCAGAGACAGCATCAAAGATAAAAGCCCCTTCGCCTTGAGCGAAAGGGTCTTGTTGCGCAGATGATGGTTGGACATAATGGTATAATTTTGCGTCTTTTTGTACACGGAACACAGCCATAACGATTTACCTCCTGTTTATGCCCTATAAGTGGGCGAACGATTTCTAACTTTCATGTTGATTTCTCTCTATCGGCAAGGCACTGCGCGGTGGGCGGCAGTTCTTGCCATCAGGTTGTTTTTTGCCATATCAGCGTAATCTCCATTCTCGATGCCGGGCGGCAGGTCGCAAACTTGATACTTTTCTCGGTAAAGGTTCTGAATGCCGACACTCGCCATGCGCCCTTTGGCATCGTTGTCCAGCCGCAGTTCTATCGTAGTGATCTCCGGGTGCTGGCGCAGAAATTCCTGTAAGGCCAGCGGTTCTTTGCCGGAGGATGAAACCCCGCCCAGCGACAGACGGTACTTGTCCGCAGCATCCCCGCAGAGCGTCATCTCGGCCATGGCATCTATGGCGGCTTCAAACACGGCCACGGTAGTGCCGGGCTGCATCGGCGGGATGCAGAAACCGTACTGTTTCTGACTACCGGGAGCCTCCCTCTTGAACGGTTTCCCATAGTCATAAATACCGCGCAGAGCCGCATATTTCGGCACACCCTGCGGGTCTTTGCCCAAGAAAACACAGTTGTGATATTCTGCACTCTCGTACAGAATTTTTCTCGCAATGCAGTAGCGAATCGTGGGCAGTGAGATGCCGCGCCCCAGCAGATACCGCGTTACGCGGTCATTGGTGGGTGCTTTTCGGGGAGTTTAAACTGTGGGCGCTCGCGCTCCACCGCTTCATGCTGCACTGGGATGTACATCGGGCTTTCCTCACATAACAGCTGCACCGCCTCTACAAACGGTACACCTTCCACATAAATCAAATATTTCAGCGCCGACTTGCCGCCGATGTCGCGGCTTTCCAGTGCCACACACTGGATTCGCCGTTTATCTTGAAGCTGTCATGCCCGCAAGCTGGTACTCGCCCCGCGCACTGCTTTTCACCAGCGAACCGGGGCGGTACCGCCGCAGAAATTCTATCGCCGTCATCCGGTTGGCGGCATCAATCTGTTCTTTGCTGACGCGCGGCAATTACACAATGTAAGCGGTGAGGTCGCTCATATGTTCAACATTTTCCCACGGAAAATCCTCGCGTCCGAAGTGACCGCCCGCCGCCGTGCGGCTGTACATTGGGTTCAGCAGGTTCAACTGCTTGATGATGCCCGCAGGGGTCAGATCATACGCCTTGCGCACCGCGGCAGCCAAACAGTCATCCTCGCAGATGCCGGTGCCGAAGGTATTCACATCCACCATGACAGGGTCTTTCTGCCCGATGGCATACGCCAGCGTGACCTGACAACGATTGGCAAGATGGGCGGCGACCATGTTTTTGGCAATGTACCGCGCCATATATGCGCCGCTGCGGTCTACCTTAGTGGCATCCTTGCCGCTGAACGCACCGCCGCCGTGGGGTGCAAAGGTGCCGTAGCTGTCCACCATGAGCTTGCGCCCGGTCAAGCCGGTATCGGCATCCGGGCCGCCCTGCACAAACTTACCGCTGGGGTTCAGGATGATTTCCGCATCATCGGCGGGCATACCGTCAAAGGCAAGCGGGAACACATACTCGTCCAGCAGATCCGCCAGCTTATTGATGTCGGTATCCTCCCTTGTGCTGGACAGAAATGACCACCGTGGTGATGCGCACAGGCGTGTCGCCGTTGTATTCCATCGTGACCTGCACCTTGCCGTCCGGGCCAATGTCGGGGATAACGCCGGTCATGCGGGAGATTTCCAACAGCGTCACAAAGGCGCTGCGCCGCCACCACAGGCATGGGCAGATATTCGGGCGTTTCGTTGCAGGCATAGCCGACCATAACGCCCTGATCGCCCGCACCGAGGGTGTCCCTCGTCCCTCCCTCAGCCAGTTCGGGTTCCACCGCGCCCGCAATGTCGGGGCTTTGGTCGTGGATGTAGCAGTCGATTTGGTACGCCTTGGGTCATAGCCGACATCCCGCAGGGTGTCGCGGACGACGTTGAACACGTCGGGCTTGGCCGAGGTCGTGATTTCGCCCGCCACAATGATGTGACCGTGGGTTGCCATTACCTCACAGGCCACGCGGCTGGCGGGATCATGTTGCAGACAGGCATCCAGCACGCTGTCGGCAATAAGGTCGCACAGCTTGTCGGGATGCCCGCGCATGACGGATTCTGCGGTGTAAAAACGGGGATGTTCGTTTTCTTTGCATGGTTTCGGTGTTTTCAAAAATGTCGTTCATAGGTACTTGTTTTCTCCAAAAGCCCGCAGGTATGGTGATATTCGTCAGCGCTTTTCTTTTGTGTTCGGCGGCGGGCCATAACACGGGCGTATTCTTCTGGGGTGGTGTGTTCCACGCACAGGGTCTTGCCCAGCAGGAAAACAGCTGCGGGTCGTGGTACAGTTCCTCGTAGCTCTTCATCTGTTTGGGGGTAAGGTCGGTAAAGTCGTCGCGGGTCAGACCGCAGATGAAAAACGTGCCGTGGATGATGTCATAGTCGCCCAGCATACGGTTCAGCGGCAGGTTTTCTGCAATGCCGTTATCGTTACAGACGATACAGGCGCTATCCCGCCAAGGGTACACTGCCTCGATGGTGCCGCCGACAACTGCCTGCTCGGCTTCAAGGGTGTGCTCAATGTCGGCTTCGCGGGGTATTCTTTCCGGGTTCAACGATCAGAACTTTCATCGGCATCCTCCTCATCAGAAGTTTCTTTCAGCGCATTTTTCTGCTTAACGGTCAGCAGCACGATCCCTGTCGCAGACGCAAGGGACACGACCACAATAGCCAGCAACGGGAAACCATCTCCTGTCTGCGGGAGGGTCTGCACCTTGTGCGGCGTAATAACCGGCGTGGGCGCAGGTGTGGGCGCCGGGGTTGCAGCGGGTGTCGGCTGTGGTGTGGGAGCAGGGGTTGTTGTTGGCGTGTCCCCTCGCGGGGCGTGGCTTCATCGATCATTTGAATCAGGCGTTTGTCGGCGCGCACCCATTCGGCATCCGCATTTTCGCGGACGAACAGAGAAATCCCGTCATCAACGGTTTCCAACTTGAACTGCACCGATTCGGCAAGTTCAAAGCCAGCCGGGGCTGCATCCTTCGTTCAGGGTGTAGATGTACTCCTTGATTTCGCCTGACAGTTTGATAAATTCATCCGAGATGGGAACACGATGCGTTTTGTAGTCGGTTCGTCCAAGTGTCGACGACCTCATCATTCGCATCACGGATCGTCAGCGTAGCTCCCGGCAGCAGATTACCAGCAATATCTGTCTTGTCGATATCCAAGTACCGGCGCGTCCTGCATGATGACGGTGGCATCGTCGAGTTTTGTCCAATCATCGTCGGATTTCACATATACCTCATTGACTTTGTTCGTGCCTTCCTGCACCAGCTTGAACACGATGCTTTTCGGCTTCGGCGTAGCCGTCCGGGGCGCGTTTTCCGTCAGGGTGTACTCTTTTCCAGTTCCAGACCTCGCACGGTGTGCGGCGTTTTTGCCGGAGGTCCAGCCTCGACCAGATTGCCGTCTGCATCACGGATTTCCAGCTTTGCACCGGGCAGTTCCTTTGCCGTTGGTGATGTCCTGCTTGAAATGTCCACACTGGTGCGCAGGTTGGTGTTCGTAGCGTCCACGATCTGCCACGCGATTTGCTGACCTTCGTAGGTGAAGTAACTTCCATAGGGGTGCTGTCCAGCAGGTAACCCGCAGGGGCGGTGATTTCCACAATGCGATATCTGCCGCTGTTCTCGCGGCTGGTGCTTCGCGGACCTGCAGGGTCATGTAATATTCGCCGCGAATCGGAACGTCCACATCAAACCAAGTAAAGCCGCTGGCGTTGGTGGGGCTGCCGGTGGCCAGCTTTGCACCGGCGTCCAAGCAGCTTTGTACCGTCCGCGGAATAAATGTCATCCACGGTGTAGAGTTCATACACCGCACCGGGCAGATAGGTCAGCGCCTCGCGGTCCTGCTTGTAAATGCCTACACCGATTTTGCTGACCTTATCGCAGGGCTTTTCGGGCGTGGGGAGTACACGGGCGTTTTCAAACACGAGTGTCTGCCCGGTCTTGTGGGCATCCGAGGCGTCCTTGACATTCACAATGCTGTACGAACATTCCTTGTCGCCGTCCTGCTCGTGGCTGACAATGGTTTTTGCCAGCACAATGTCATTTTTCTGGTTGTCCCAGCCGAATTCCACGGTGTAGCTCTGCTGGGTCAGCACAAAACCATACGGCGCTTTGACCTCGGTAACGGTGTACTTGCCCAGCGGCAGGGTCACGGTAACTTCGCCTTTGGTGCCATCATGGCTGACTGTGAGGAAATCGTAGGTTGCCTGTGTGCGGGTGGGGCTGAACCACCTCATCCACCTGCCCCTCCGTGCCGGTGGTAACAGTGGCAACCAAATCACCGGATTTGTACCAGTAAGTGCCTTGGCGGTCTGGTGTGGCAATGTCGGCTGCAGCGTGAATTTCGTACACTGCGCCCGCAAGGTTGTCCTGCGTGTAGATGAACTGTCCATCTTGGTAGTCGGTCAGCACATTGCCCAGCTTACGAATGGTAAGCTGACCGAGGGTTTCGTGGTTGCAGTATTTCTCCGTAACGATGTACTCATCCATGTCGTTGGTGGCATTGCCCACGACCTGCCAGACGCGGTCAGACTTGATTTCAAACTCCACCGAGTAGGCAGTATCGTTAAATAGCCTTCCGGGCCTTGCAGTTCCTCAATCAGGTATCTGCCCAGCGGCAGCTTTTCGGGGGTTTTCATAAGGCCTTCGGCATCGGTGTAGAACACATCCGTTTTCTTGGTGGCGCTGCCGCTGGCGGGGTCGATCATGGAAATGCGGGTCTTATTACTTTTGTCATCTAATTTGTACAAGGCAAAAGAGGTGTTTGCGATTTTGACCGCCTTGCCGGTTTCGGTGTCGGTCTTGATGAGCTGCAAGTAACCTTCCAGTTCTTCGTCCAGCACATTAAAGGTCATGTAGTTGCTGCTGGGGGTGGTGACGCTGCCCGCAGGAACTGTAAATCGGCTCTGCGGGCTGTTGGCATCCACTGTCACGATGAACGGGTCGCACTGGAATACGTCTTGGGGAATAGTAGTTTCGACAACAAGGTACTGCCCATACGGCAAGCCCTCAACGCGGAAAATGCCCTCATCGTTCGTGAACATTTCTCCCAGCCTATATTCAGCGGGCTGATCCGTGGGCATCCAGCCGTTGCCCCTGCCGTTGGCGTAGTCGCCGTCTGCGGTCAAGGTCGCGTTATAGGCGTTGACCGTATCGGTGCTGCTCTCGAACATATTGGCGATGGCTTGCCCTTCGGGGTGAAATCGTACTTGAGCGTCAAATTATCGTAGTTATCCTTTGCGGTAGGCAGAAGACGCTGGCGGCATCGTAGCTGCCATCCGGGTTCTGCTTGAACTGCGCGGCCTTGCTCAGTTTAGAGATGCGGTAAACGGTGAAGCCCGCACCTTCCAACTTCAGCGCCGGGGAGGGCTGGCCTGTGGTCGAAACCAACTTTTCACTGCAAACTAAAGCCGGATTTGAGGACTTCGTCTTGGCTTTCCTGCTCGGTATGGATGTGGTAGGTGGACTCATCCGCATAAGACAGGGTTTTGTAGTGGTTGACCTCGTCGCAGAGGTAGCCCTTTCGCGTAGGACAGATAATAGCCATCCCACGCTTTGCTGCCGTTCAGCTTGCGGCTTTCGGCTACGGCGGAATACTGGTTTTTGTAGATGTAGTCGGTGTACTCGCCGCCCTTGGTGGCTAAAGGCTGCTGTACTTGCCTGTACGTTCGAGCTTTTTGTTCAAGAAGCGGATACTTCCCGGTAACATACAGCTTGCCGTTGCCGTCAATCGGAAGAACAAGCCCTGTGGCACGCTCGACCAGATAGTAGCGGCCCATGTACAGGTTGGCAAAAGCCAGCTTTCCGTCTGTAATCTTGGCGGAGGCTACCAGCCGGTCTTTCTGCAAAATGGGCAGGTAATCGGTATCCCAGCCGCCATTGGTGAGGACAGTGGTATGCCAGATGGGCTGACCGTTGACATCCGTGATTTTGCTGTAGTCCACAATGCCGGTCACGCCGTCCGGGTGCGTGATATTCTCGGCGGCGTACAGATCGTACACAGCACCTTCCAGCGTAGTATCTCCGTTGCTGCCCGCAGCCAGATACCGCGCGGCGTCCAGATCCACTTTCGTCAGCAGAATATTGCCGAGGACACGGTCGTTCTGCATCTTGTCGGCATTGGCGTGCATGGTGTAGGAATCTTCGTTGTTGGCAATGCCCGTGGGGTCTGTGGCGTAGGTCTTATCTGCGTTGCGGATGCCAAAGGTGATAGTGACGATGCCCTCGCCGGTGTCGATGAGGGTACCGCCGCTGTTGGCCGTGGTAATGTCGGCGTTATAATCCGCGTTTCCCAGCCAAATGGTCTGGGCGTCCAATGCTTTCGTGATTTCAAAGGCATACGCCCGCTTGCCCAGCACAGAGCCTGCCGTGCCGGGTTTGGTCACATCCGTCCAATCGCCGTAGTACCCGCTGGGCGCGCGGCTTTCCACGATGACGAACTTGCCCTCATTGCGCTGGGCGTAATAGATATTGTCAGAACCATTGGCATAATTGCTGTGGTTGATGACCTTATAAGTGCCAGCCACTCTGGCGTTCAACTTTGTATTGGTTATATCCGCCTGTCGGGATATAACACTGCCGAACGGTGTCCCACTCGAAAATCTTAAACTCAGCATCACCCTTGATGCGCTGCTTGGTTTCGCTGTCGATTTTGTCGATGCTGACCTTTACCGACCACTCATCGTTCTGCATTTTATAGTCATTGGAACTATTAGCCGGAACAGTAATCGTTTGGTGGCTGCCCAGCGCACCGGGCGTGGAATCAAAGCCGTGCGGGATGGTGACCTCGTCATAGCTGAATGTAATATTGGCAAGCTGCGCCCGCGCCGAGGCAATAGCGGCATCTACCATGCCCTGCGCTTCGTTCTGCAGCTGCCCAATGGCCGCGTTCTTGGCAGCTTCGGCAGCAGCGTCTGCTTCGGCTTGGCTGGTGAACGGTCCTTCCTGCCCGCTGAGCGTGCTGGTGCTGGTTTTGATACCTCGTAGTGAACCGTCCATGTGGCAGAACCATCGCCGCCGTTGAGATGAAAACTGTCATCCTGCGTGTGACCGCTTGTGGTAATGGTCTGCGCTGCGGCAGGGATCATCTGCCAGCTGCCGCCGTCCACGCTGCCGCCGGTCCGGCTGGGCGTGACGGTAATGACCGCCCTGTCCACCTTTTCCAGCGTGTTCAGCTGAACCTTGTCGGTGTTGACAGTGAATGTCAGATCAAAGCTTCCGCCGGCGCTTTGCGGGAGCTGTCCACGCAGCGGAATAATACTTCGGTTCCGGAACACTCGGCACATCCGGGATCTCAGTGCCGCCCGCAATTTCTTCACCGACCAGCGCCACAACCTGCCACGCATACCCTGCGGGCGGGTTATAGATGTAGGTGTAGTAGCCGTTTTCCCCGGACTGCGCATCTGTACCGTTTAGGAGTTCTTCTGCAGCAGCAATATAGGTCTGCGCCGCGTAGCTGTCGGGATAGTTTTCCATGATCCACTGCTGGGTTTCATCGTAAAGACTGCCAAGGATGTCCGGCTGTTCTTCACCGCCTGCAGGATCATCTTCAAGGCTTGCCACAACAGGACGGTCATCCAGCATATCCAGACTCAGCTGACCAAGACCGCCCCAGATGTTGACCTGGTTTGCATAGTGGTTGCCGGGGGTATACTGGCCGGGTTCAAGGCGGGACACATGAGAGAAGCTGTAGGTGGGGCAGCCCTTGGGCTGGCCGTTCAGGCCATGGCTGCAGCAGTAGGCTTCCTGACCGTTGAACCAAATCAGCCATGTGCCGCCCTCTTTGGCGATGCTGGTGATTTTTGCCGGTGGCATACGGCGGGTCGGCCCTGCAGCATAGGCGGCAATGCCGTCATCGCCGGTGTCGGCATACATCTGTGTGGGTGCGGCATCCTCGCTGATCTGTACATGGATAGATTTTTGACTGCGAACTGCCGTCCGAATCCGTATAGACCAGCTGCGCCGTAAAATCGGCAGAGGCTTTTACATACAGGCCGGTGGCTGCCGCCGATTGCTCCGAGTATGTCTGGTGCAGGATTTCAGTCTGCTCCTGCTCGTCTGCCGGGATAGGCTCATAATCGGTGGAGAGATAGCTTAAAAGCTCTACATCATCTGGCAGTATGATTTCGGATACCGCACCGTCTGCCGGGTATTCGACCTGCGCCAGCAGCGGAACAATGGCATAGTCTGTACCGGGAGTTTTGCCGATTGTGACCGTGTTCTCATCTGCGTTCAGCGCATCGGCATCCATATGGGCATCTACGCCGTCATACAGGTCAGAAACCCACGCGGAGATACCGATTTTTTGTCTCGCCGGTTGCCACGGGCAGACCCATGCTGCCAAGGTAACTGCCGGTAGGCGCGTCCGGCAGATCGGCGTACAGATTTTCAGTAATCTGCAAAGATTCGGTGTCGGAACATTGGCTTCAGCAGTTTCCGGTGTGGTGGCTTCGGCTGTCTCCGGCGTGGCAGGGGCATCCTCTGCAAAAGCGGGCAGCGCTGCGCCCAGATTTGTAAGCGCAATCCCGCCCCGCCAGCAGCAGCGACAAGCCCTGCTTTATTCTGTGTTTGTTTTTCATACTGGTTCTCCTTTTATCCAAAGAAAAAGCCCGCTGCGCGGTGCAGCGGGCTTGGTTAGCGTTCGGGAGCGTGTTTCTTGGGACAGGGCGCGGCTCTGGCCTTGTAGGCTTTTGCGGTATTTTTCGTCAGCATCATAGAACTGCTGCGGAGAGATGCCCGGCATCCAGACACCCTGCAAAACAACCGCATTGTAGCGGCTGCTGACCGGGAGCAACTGGTCGCGGTACGGCTCGTTCATCGTGTAAACCATGATTTCATGCGGCGTACCATCTGCATCCGTGACCGTCATGGTCTCCTTTGTCATAGAATGTCGGGTAACCCTCGTAACAGTCAAGCTGTGATTCGTCATGGTCGGTGACAGACCAGATCAGCCCTTCTACGCTTGCGCCCTCTTTTGGGCAAAATCGTCAGGTAGCCGCGCCGGAACGCCAGCTCATAGCCATCCAGCTTGGCAGTGCCTACCACCGTTGCTTCGGGGCAGCGGTAGGCCATCTGATCAAAATTCAGATTGGAACCATAGGCAAAGTATTCTTTTCGAGACATTGGGTTTCTCCTTATCTGACCTCATCTGTATGAAGCCGTGGTTGATTGCTGGGATACAGCGACTTGTCGTGCCGCCACGCCTTGTCACCGGGCAGGTTCTTCAGCAGGTGCATCCGCACATTTTTGTACTCAGGGCCGATCAGCCCCAGCCGCAGCAGAAAGGTGCGGAAGGTGAACGCCGGGTTATCCCCGATGGGCGTTTTTCGGAACTGCGTGTACTTCTGGTTGATGCCCTGCGCCGAGATCGCCATAGCCAGAATGATGTTGGCTTTCGCTTCACCCGCGTGCAGTGTTGAATTGAACAACCGCCATTCGATTGTACCGTGATAGAATACAGAATGCATATTGCAAGCCCTGTACCGTGACGAATGGTAGTGATAATCACTCCCATCCCTCCCTTGATACCAGCGGTCCTTCAGTTGATCCATACTCGCACCGCTGGGCAGCTTGCGGATTTCCTCCAGAATCGGCTCATCCACCGCCTGACAGTAGCTGTCGATGCGGGCAGGGTTGACTTTGAGTGCTGCAAACAAAATATCCTCTTTGGAATACATGATGGACAGCACATTTTTGAGGCTCTGCGGCGTGTGCTTGCTTGCATCCACATGGACGTGCATACCGCAGCTGTCGTTTACGATGCCCCTGCGCGGCGCAAGGAACGGACAACCTCCTGCAGCTTTTCCATCTCGCCGTATTCGAGTTTGGGAGAGTTCAGTTCGACCTTGTAGGTCTCCCCCAATAAGAACAGACCGCCTGCGGCATTCGGGATGGATACTGCCGTCCCGAACGATTTTCCACTCTTTACCGTCCAAATCTTTGACCCGGTAGGCATCGTAGCCACCGCCGGAATGCTCGGCGCGGGTTCCAAACAGGTCGGCAAGCGCATGGGCTGCCGTGGCGCGGTTTATCCCGGTCAGTTCAATTTCACAGCCAAAATACTGGTCACGGAAATCAAGGGGCAAGCGCCTCACCCCGCAGTTCTGCGTCCATCTTGGCAATGCGCCGCCCGATGGCTTCCACCACATGGACCGTCACGCCGTTGCCTGCCTGCTTGTAGGCTTGGTTATCGCTCTGGATAGCAAGCACCGTGTCGATGCGGTCATCTGCCCAACCCTGCAGCCGCAGACATTCACGCGGTGTCAGGCGGCGGATGCGACCCTCGCACAGAACGCCGGACGGTCTTTTGTGGCGATGCGTTGCATGGGTGCCGTTGCTTACCGGTGGCGTTCGGTGTTGCGGGCGAGGTCGGACTTGATGGGATTTTTCAGGGCGAACTTCAACAGTGCCTTGTTGGCAGCCCGTTGTAAGGGTATGCGCAATTTCTTTGCCAACCCGCCCGCGCCGACTGTTGACTGTGGCGTAACTCAGGTCGATGCTGTCACCGACCTGTGCCATCTGGTAGCCGGTCTTGGTCGCGCACTTGATCGGCACTCCAACCTCATACAGCCCGGTTTTGCCACCGAACCCGCCCGGATTGGCAGCCAGCGTACAGCTTAATCCTTCGGGGGAGTAGACGCGCTCCCCTTGGTGCCCGCCGTGGCTTTGAATAAGAGAACTTCCTGTTGTTTTGGTGAAAGGAAATACTTTTCCTCGACATCGCTCATCAAGATATCCGACAATGTACACGCGGTTTCTTGACTGGGGGACGCCGAAATCTTTGCTGTTAAGACATTGCCATTCCACGCCATACCCCAGTCTGTCCAGCGTGTTGAGGATCGTCGCAAACGTCCTGCCCAGTGGTCATGATTGATGAGACCCACCATTTTCTCAAAAAGCAAATACGGAGGCTTCCGGGCTTCAGCCAATCGGGCCAGTTCAAAGAAGAGAGTGCCGCGCGGATCTCCGAATCCTTTTCGGGTTCCTGCAATGCTGAAAGTCTGGCAAGGAAATCCGCCGCAGAGAAGCTGGAAGTCCGGCATGGTGCTGGGGTCGGCTTTTTCGGGCATCTTCAATGAACCACTCTCCTTCGTGTCAAACAGGGCGTTGTAACTGCGGTTGGCGTATTTGTCGATTTCGCAGTGTCCTACGCATGTAAAGCCTCCGGCACGGGTCAGACCTTCGCGGAAACCGCCGATGCCGGAGAACATATCTATAAATCGAATCACCGATTCGATAACGAAAAAGAGGCAACCAATGCTGGCTGCCCTTGTTGGTTAAGTATGTGATTTTCAGTATTTTGTATCTACCTCCATTTCGGTGCCATCTGGTTCGCCGGAGTCGACATCAGCGTTTTCCTCCGCAGCTTGCTCGGTCGTAATTCTTTCGTAGTCCTTTTCCGCTTCATCCAATTCTCTTTCAATGAGATGTATCAGAAACTCTTTCTGGCTCAGTTTGCGGTGATAGATTTGCTCGTACCTTGCAAGAAAGGTTTTGATGCGCTGGAGAAGTTCCTCGGATACCTGAAATGCCAATGTGCGTGTTGCCATGTTTCTGACTCCCTTCGGTTTCTCAAAAAATGTGGTTATGGCTTGCTCGATGAATTGCGATGTGGTGATGCCCTGTCGTTCCAGTTCATCTCTGATTTGCTGGTGCAGGTCGTCCGGAATGGTGACGGTCAATTTGCTCATTTCAGCTTTCTCCCTTTATGCACCTAGTTTGTTGTTATAGTAAGCGGCCAGTTTTCCAAGATTGATGTACCACTTCACCCCGGACTGGAATGCGATGTCCGGATTTTCACGACATACTCGGCGAAGATAGTAAGGCGGAAGCTTCATGATTTCACTTGCCTGTTTGATGCTGACAATTTGCGGCAGGACAATTTTTTCTACAACGCAACCAGCCGTCTGACGATCAAGCGTACATTCGTTCATTTTACATTCTCCTGTTCTTAAGCTGAATTTGCAACCGTTTTTTGTCATTGATAAGTTATTTTTCGATTGCAAAAGCAAGCATATCACAAGTGCGATGACAAAGCTATTCACGAGAACCAACGATAATGAGATGCATAACTCGGCAATTATACCCATAACCAACAATTTATGATTTTATGTTTATTACCACATGGTAATCACCACCTTAAAAGTGAAGCGGAAGGCGGAATTATATCTGTTGCTTGGGTGCGAGGAATTGCCCCCGTCAAAGTGACTACCTGCAATTCCTCTCGCACCACCTTGCGGATGCTTTTCTCCAGCCTATCCGTCTGCTCCGTCGCAAGAATGGCTTGTACCAGAAACTCCTTTGCGTTTGGCTGACGGCGTCTGCTGCAGCAACGCCCATGCGCGGCGGTGTTGCGGGTCGCTGAGGTTTGGGCGGAAAACATATTGCGGGCGTTTCATGCCTCGCCTTTACGGCGCGACACGGCGGCCAACGCGCGCTCGAACCCGACAGCGTTCACCTTGTCGTCCAGCAGGAAAATCGTCTTACAAAGGCGCGTCTTTGGGGCTTGAGGTGGCGGCTCACCACCGATGCGCCGCCGCCCAAGTAGCACGGCGGGGATGGCGTGCAGGTCGAAGCCGGCTTCCATCGTGGCAGACAGAAGATGCTCTGTGTACTTGCGACCCTGCCGGTTCACAATGTCACGCACCGTATCGCTGACCGTGCAGGGCTGACCTGCCAGCATATTTTCGATTTGGGCATCTGTGAGGGACAATCCGGTTTCGCGGCGCACCTGTTCTCGGATGTCATCCACGCAGCGGATCATGCCGAGTTCCAAGCTGTGGGCGGTGTCAGCCGCAGGGATGGCATTGTCGATGCGCATGAGGTCCACTGTCCAGCCACCGAGATCCATAAGGAGCATGGACGGTTCGTCCTGCAACAAAGCCCCAGTTTCGGTCATAAGGGCGGCGTAGCCTTGGGGAAGATGGCAACTTCTTCGATGGTAATTCTGTACTCCACGCCCTCGAAGCGGAAATTCACGGGTTGCTTGCTTCGCAGCAGATAATCTCTGAACTTGGGTTTGTCGCGTCCGAAACTGGTCAGCGGCAGACCCGCCGCAATGCGCACCGAGCATTCAGGCGGCAAGCCGCGTTGCCGAATCTCTTTTGCAATCGCTGCCAGTGTCAGCAGGTAATAATTGTCGTTTGCCGTCTTGTCCCGCTGGATAGGTTGCCTTCCAGAGCCACAAACAAAAAAGCACCCGCCAAACTCTAAGAGTCCTTGGCGGGTGTAGGGTTCGTGTTCTCCGTAGCTGGTAAGTCCTGCCGGGAACGAGCAGTGGGCTGTTTTGATGGCGTAGTAACCGTGGTCGATGCCGATAATGATGCTCATGGGAAATACCTTCTTTCATTTCAAAATTTTTCGGGAATCTATAATAAACGGCGGGGAGAGTATGTCCCCTCGCCGGAATTTCTTCGGAAATCGTTGCGGTTTCGTCTGCCACCGCTGGCGGTAAGCGCTCAAAAACGTACCGCCAACCTGGAAAAATCACGCTGCAACAAAAAGCGCCCTGCTTTTCGGCAGGATGCGCGCAAAATCGCTTGTGGATATTTTCAGGAAAATGGGATAAATTTGGTACATTTTGATCCAAAATCATCCGTTTTCAACTATTTTATATTGTAGCTACGATATAAAATTGGCAGATGGGCTTCATCGTGGGGAAAGAAATCTGTTGCCAATCCACATTTTCCCGTTATTCTTAAATGTATATAAATCATAAAAGAATTTTCTATCAATTATCATCCAAGAGAGCATTGTTGATTTTCTGTAATCCACTGTGGGATTCTGATTCTCCAGATGCTCAAGCAACGATAGCATATTAGTAGATAGTAATCAATTTTCTTTAGTACACTTTCAAACTTGTGAATGCTGTGATATACTAAAAATTAACGTGTAGTTGGTATTAGTATACAGAAATACATCTATAATGGAGGGAAAACATGCTTAATCCAGATCTGCCAATCACAAAAACTCGGAAGACATCCTAAACAGAAGCACTTTTGCTAATAGTTTGGCAAAAACATTACTGCAGTATTCCTTCTCATCCTCCCTAACGATAGGTCTCTACGGTGAATGGGGAAGTGGAAAAACATCTTTGCTGAATATGGTGTTGGAAACCGTCGAAAGCAAGGATTCTAATACAGTAATCCTTCGCTTTAACCCGTGGTTGTGCTCAAATTCCAAGCAGCTAATTACGCAGTTTTTCAAACAACTTTCAGCAGCGATAAAGTTGAAGAAGCCAAAAAACGAAACGGCATGGGAATTAATTGACCAATATGCTGATTTGTTTGATGCGGCAAACATGATTCCTGGAGCTGGCACGATTATTTCGGCCTTTGGTAAGACACTAGCAAAAGAGGCAAAAGAAAAAAAAACGAACAGGAATCCAATGATTTGCAAGGAAAAAAGACAAAAATTATTACTAAAATGCGTGATGATGATATCAGAGTTATCGTATCCATTGATGATATTGATCGACTTACAGAAGAAGAAATTATCTCTGTTTTTTCAGTTGGTTAAAGCTTTTGGCGGATTTCCCAATACAATTTACATATTAGCCTTTGATTATAATGTAGTAGTCAGAGCGCTTAGCAAGGTACAGCATGGAGACGGTAAAGAGTACTTGGAGAAAATTATTCAGGTTCCCTTTGAGATTCCTGCACCTTGCATTACGGATATATATACGGCTTTATTCTCAAAGCTCGATGTGATTTTCAGAGATTTCCCTGCAGATAAGTGGCCAAAAGATATCTGGGCTGAACTTTTTCAATTTGGAATCAAGAAGTATATAAAATCGATTCGGGATGTCATTCGTTACACAAATGTTTTCCTTTTTTAAAGTATGATCTTTTGAAAGATGAAACAGACCCAGTTGATTTGCTCGCTCTCACTTGCCTGCAAGTATTTGAACCCTTCATCTATTCCAATTTGCCCGGTTTTAAGGAGTTTTTGTGTGGAGACGATATGAGTAGTTCACTCTCAAGAGGAAAGGCTTATGAAGATGAATTAAAGCGCAATGTCTCCAAACTGTTTTCGTCAAATGAAAAAATAACAGATCGAGAAGCCGTAAATCATATACTTAGTATGCTATTTCCAAAAGTAAAAATGTCTTAGGTATCTCGTATAGTTATGGGAGAAATTATTCTCACAGAGACTTTTTGTACGCAATAACGTTGCCGTGCCAGAATGTTTTGATCGATATTTTGCATTGGCGCTCGAAAAGGATGCAATCTCGACATCAACCATCCAACGATTCATTTATGAAGACAGCCCTCAAGAATTAGAAAAATATCCTTGAAATCTATCAATCTGGCAAGATTATACGATTGCTCGACGGCATTGAGGCTTACGCTAATAATCGTTCGCTAAAATTTCCGAAGAACGTGCAACTGCAGTCATCACTGTGCTTGTGCGCAATTGGGAAAAATTCTTGACCCAAACGATGCAAGCTTTTCCTCAATTCCATTTTCGTGGAGACCTTTTCTGCGTTGATCCTTTACTGGAAAAATTGATTCAGGCAGAAGATTCCAATATATTCAAGAAATTTTTAATGACGACTTGTTCAGCCGTCTACATTAACATTGTTATTACAAAATTTCGAAAGACAGTTGGGTCGCTTTTACAGATGATTCCAAGCCTAATGAAAACGCATTACTCTCTTTTAGCAGATGTTCTTCAACTTGAGAGCATTTTCAAAAAGCCGCGCAATAGATGCAATCGATTCCAAATCAGTCCTGAATAGTGCTAATGCGTCAAGTCTCTTTTGGATGCTACAAAACATTGATCCAGATATGGCAAAAAGCAAAAAGCTTCTTTAATCACAGACGATACATCGTTAGCTAAAGTTATAAGTGCCTGCACTTCTAGAGGATCAACGTTAGAAAATTGTTGTAAAGACCTCGAAAAGTAGATTTGAAGTATCTCGAAGAATTTGTAAATCTCGACGAAGCATAACCGTATTGAAAAATTTTGGCAACAGATTCGTTTACGCATTTGACAGAAGACGAAAAGCTGAACACGATATTCTTCCTTTAAAAACTGCAAAACAGCAAAATAAAGAAGATTCTTTCTTTGATGGTGTTCCGGGAGGATGCCCTTTGCAGATTGGCTTGAGCAGACAAAGCATTGAGCCGATTGCAGCGCGACACCGCATATAATCTGTGTTTACTTAATAACCGCCTCTCTATATACCTCAGTTATGAGCATCAACTTGTCAAAAGTGTTCTCGATTTTGAGGAGGTGTTAAAAGATGTGCTATCTGATTAGCTAAAGAACGCAATGCACACGGTTGCATTGCGCTGAAAACTACCCACGGTCAGCATCTGGCTGATTTCAAATATGCACTAGATGATGCTCGACGGCAGCGGAATTCAGCTTGTCACCATCAGCCGACCTACAGCCTACGGTGAGTACGCGCCGTATCGCTTTTGTACACAGTGAAGAGGAATTTGCTGCGCAGGTATTGGCTATGCGGGCATAACGAAAATCTTATTTGTGACTTTTAATCCTGCTTCGCTACAAAACCAATCTACGAACTCATCTACCAATTTATCTACGGCTCTTGCATTTTGGTTGAGAAACGCTGCGAAAATAACTACACATTACCTAAAAAATTAGTCGTTCTTATTTGTAGAATACCAACAAAATTTTACGGTGATTCTAGAATTTTTTGCCAGCGATGTTTTCTCATAAACATTGGATGTTAGATTCTGCTCCCCAGAAAAAGTAACGATTCAACGCAGATTATTCACTTTTTTCTCAAGGCAATTTCCGCTTTCATCTACAATTCATCTACGAACGCCTTTTGCCTCTCCGATGGGTTGTATTATGCGGGCCAGTAGCTCAGCTGGTCAGAGCTGGCGGCTCATAACCGCTTGGTCGCGGGTTCAAATCCTGCCTGGCCCACCAAAAAAGGACGTGCAAACGTTAGTTTGCACGTCCATTTTTTTTTTGGGGTCATCAGAGCGGTAGATGGGTTCGTAGAGAGTTTTGCTCATCTGGCTGCGGATGGAATCCTGCCGCTTCTGGTAAACCTGCGTGTAGATAGCCAAGGTTGTGCTTTTGGCTGCGCGTGTCCGGCCTCTGCCGCAACCGTTGCCACGCCGATGTCCGGGTTGGAAAGCAGAATGCTGACAAATGTGTGGCGAAACATATGCGGGTGGATTTTGCGGATGCGGGCAATTTCGATGCTTACATTGGTGGGGTTGTCCAGCTTTCGGCGGCGCGTAAAGCCGGACAGTTCATTGTCCCGCACATAAATCTCCACCACATTGCACTTGCTGCCGAGGTCGCGCATACGCATGGCAACGCTTTCGGAGAGCAGCACCAGCATCAGCCATACATCTTCGTCCGTAGTCAGATCACGCGGCGTTGTAGCACTGTTGCCAACGCTCTTTGATGGCGGTATGCGCATTTTGTTTGGCAACAGGGGTCTGATCCAGCCCCCGCGCAAATGCCGAGAGTGTATAGCCCATCACGCCAAACCAGCCCTTGAGGACTTCAGGGTCGTTTCCGCAAGCTGACCGATGGTGCGGATGCCGTAACTGCCGAGCTTGCGCTGTGTGGCATTGCCCACATACAAAAGGTCACCCACCGGCAGCGGGTAGACAATCTGTTTATAAGTATCAGGCTCGATGACCGTTATGGCATCGGGCTTTTTATAATCGCTGCCGAGTTTCGCGGTGATTTTATTAAAAGAAACCCAATCGAAACGGTGATTCCCAACTCCCGTTTAATGCGGTCGCTGATTTTTTGGCAATTTTCACAGGGTCCCCGAACAAGCCCAGACTGCCCGTAATATCCAGCCACGCCTCGTCCAAACCGAAGCTCTCCACTTGGTCGGTGTAGTCACGGAAAATTTCGCGCACATAGCTGCTGTACTTCTGGTATTTGCCATAGCTGGCGGGAACCACGATCAGGTCGCGGCAATGCTGCTTTGGCCTCCCAGATGGGCATTGCCGTTTTCACGCCCATCCTCTTGGCGGGATAACTTGCGGTGAGAACGATACCGTGCCGCGCCTCCGGGTCGCCACATACAGCAATGCTTTTTCCGCGCAGTTCCGGGTGTTCCTGCATTTCAACGCTTGCGTAAAAAGCAGTTGCAATCGCAATGCAGTATATGCCGCTGTCCCATATTGTTCCCACCTCCTATACGCCCATTGTAACACCACAATATTTTTCTTTCAAGCACATTTTACAGGACTATAAACGAAAATCCGTGTAATGGTACACTTGACTTTACATACAGAAAGCAGTACAATATAGTTGAGGTGATATACCGTGAGCAACTGGAATATGCGTATTCGTGCTGCGCGCGAGGCACAGAAAAAGGACCCGCAAGATGGTCGTACAGAAAATGCAGCAGTTCCTGCCGGAATCCGAGAAAGCCGTGACCACACGTTCCTTTGATGTCGTGGGAGGCCGGCGAGCGCGAACCCCGCGTTACCGTGGGTGTGGCGCTGGCAAAGGCTTTGGGGTTTGAAGATATAACAGTTTTGTATCTGGATTTCGAACCCAAGCTGAATCAGGCGGGGCAGCAGCGTTTGGGGAATACCGATCCATGCTGCTGCACACGGCAGAGTTTACCGAAAACCGGAGCCGACACTGCGTTTGCTGCCGGTCTATTTACAGCCCGCCTCTGCCGGTACCGGTCAGTGGCTGGACGATGACGCCCAAGAGATGACCGAAGTGGACGAATCCGTACCCACCAAGGCGGAGTTCGGTGTCCGCATCGCCGGTGACAGTATGGAGCCGCGCTTTGTGAACGGGCAGACCGTTTGGGTCAAGGCTGCGCAAGATGCCAACAACGGCGATATTGTGCTTTTTGCACCTTGAACGACCAAGGCTATTGCAAAAAGCTGCGCAAGGACGAAAACGGCATTGCGCTGATTTCCCCTGAATAAAAAATATGCCCCCATCCCTGTGCGGGAGGAGGACGAGTTCAGAATCGCCGGTATTGTAGTAGGATAAGGAAGGAGCGTCGCGTATGTGTGGACGGTATCAGTTTTCTGCCGATGAATATAAAGAGATTCGCCAGATCGTGCGCGATGCACAGCGCAGAAGCAAGGAAAACGAACTCAATTTCACAATGGCAGGAGATATTTGCCCTCGCAGGTAGCACCGGTGCTTGTTTCACGCGGGAGAAGATCGTGGGCGAGTTTCAGCAATGGGGCTGCCCGGTTTTCGAGGCAGGCAGCAAATCATCAATGCCCGCGCCGAAACCGTGACAGAAAAGCCGATGTTTCGCCGCAGTATTGCCTTCCAGCGCTGCGTGATCCCTGCCACCGGCTTTTTATGAATGGGACGCCGCCAAGCACAAATACAAGAACAAGCTCCAACACTCAATAGCCTTTTGCAAAAAATTACAAGCCCGCCCTTTTTTGCAGCGGCAGCCAGCCCTTGCATTTATTGTCGATATCTTGACTGTAATGGAAGAACTGTGATACAGTTAGAGAGAAAAGGGAGTGCTTTATGGATGTTTTTCCATGCTGCGAACAGCTGCACAACACTGTGCCCGGTGCCGTTGGACTTCTGCAACCGCGTGGTGGATACCAAAAAGGCGGCGCACAGAGCGCCGTCATCAAAAACTGCCTGCAGTATATTTCCACCCATCTGCACGAGGAACTGCGTTTAGAGGAGCTGGCGCACGAATGCGGGCTGCGCAGCCGCAGCAGTACCGCGATAACCCGCACGGCGCATACGAATCGCAGGAAGGAGGGGGACACGATGGTCAGTGACGGGGATTTTTATCGCCAATATCTGAACGGTGATGACGCAGGGCTGGAGGCCCTGATGGAAAAAAATACGGCGATCCTCTGACTGTGTACCTAGACGGCTACCTGCACGACATACACGAGGCGGAGGAACTGATGCTGGATGTGTTCGCCTATCTGTTCACGAAAAAGCCCCGCATCCGGGAAGGTGGCTTCAAGGCGTATTTATACAAGGCGGCGCGGCACATGGCGCTGCGCCATAGAAGCAAACGAAGGCTGATGTTCAGCCTGGATGCGCTGACCGACGAACCGGACGGGCAGCTGCTGGCGGAGGAGGTCATCGGCACGGCGGAGCGCAACCGCATCCTGCATGGCTGTATGGGTGAAATGAACCCGGACTATCGGGAGGTTTTGTATCTGACCTATTTTGAGGGGATGAGCTACGCGCAGGCGGCGGAGGTCACAGGGAAAAACCGTGAAGCAGATCACCAATCTGGTGTATCGCGGAAAAGAGAGCTTGCGCAAACTATTGGAACGGGGGAGGGAATCACAAATGCGGAGCCATGAAGAACGCTTTGCGGAAACAAAGCGGCGCATCGCCGCAAGACAGCGCAGGGAACAGCGGCGACGCAGTACGATCACCACACTTTCTGCGGCGGCGGCGTGCCTTGTGCTGATCGTGGGTGTGTCCTTTGCCATGCCCGGCATGGTTGCGGGGATCCGCCCCGGCGATTTCGCGGGCTATGAAACCGCTGCCAGTATGTATGGCGGCGGCGCGGCGCTGGGGTATATTGTCATTGGGCTTTTGTCCTTTCTTTTGGGCGTGTGCGTGACTGTTCTGTGCTTCCGGCTTCGGCAGATAAATCGGGAGGACAGTCAGGATAGGGAAGGCGAGGGGCGGCATGGAGCTGATTGAAAATCTGCTGCAATTATTGACCACCTTCCTCGGCGCGGTGCTTTCGGGTATTGCATGGCAAAAAGCCGCAGACAGGCGTATTTTTTTGCTGCTTTGCTTTTACGGCTGCTTTGCCCTGGGATCGTTGTACTGGACGCTGTACCTGCTGCTGTTCAACACCACACCGCGGGTCTTTTTATGTGTCGGAGTTCGGCTGGGTCGCCAGCGTGATTTTTCTGCGAATTTTGCAGGTCACGCTGACCGATTCAGGGGGAATGCGGCTTTCGCTGCCGAAAAGCGTGGCTCGCCCCCTTGGTCGGCGTGCCGCTGCTGGGGTTCTACTGTACGTATGGGGACGTTCTCTCCAACCTGATTTGGTGCGGCTTGATGATCTGGCTGTCCTTCTGCGCTGTACGGGGGCTGTTTTATGCAAACATCCTGACAGGCAAAGCGCGGAATCGGCGGTATTTCCACATCGGTATGCTGTGCTATGTCGGTTCGGAATACCTGCTCTGGACGGTGGGCTGCTTCTGGTCGGCAACCTCTTTCGCAAGCCCTGCATTCTGGTGCGATCTGCTCCTGACCTTTGCTCTGCTGGGGCTGCTGCCCGCGGTAAGAAAAGGCGGTGGAACTATGACCTACATTGAAAATATCTTCCTCTGTATGGTGTCCCCGCTGCTGGTGGCCGCCCTGTGCATGGGCAGACGGCAGCTTCGCTTTTTTGTGTTCTGTATCGCCGGAATGGGCGTGTGTCTGCTTTCGGCCTATATCAACACCTTTCTCGCGGCGGTCTGTCATGCAGACGCCCTTGCCGCCACGGCAGAGATCGCACCTGTGGTGGAGGAAATTATGAAGTTGCTGCCGCTGGCATTCTACTTGCTGGTGTTTGAGCCGGAGAGCGAGAAAAATCAAGCCCGCCGCCGTCACAGTCGCGCTCGCCTTTGCCACCTTTGAAAACGTGTGCTACCTCATCCAAAACGGCGCCGACCGATTCTCGTTCATCTTTTTCGGGGCTTCGGTACGGGTGCCATGCACGTTTTGTGCGGTATTATTGTGGGCGCCGGGCTTTGCCTACTGCATGGCAGCGGACATGGCTGAAGATTGCCGGAACCTGCGGGCTGCTGGGCGCGGCGATCACCCTGCACGCTATCTACAACCTGCTGATTGCCTACGGCGGTGCAGCGCAGTACATCGCCTACGCCCTGCCGGTGCTGCTGGTAACGGCGGGAAAGCTGTCTGCAATTCGCATATCACGGAAGGAATAACCGAATATTCGCTTCTTAGGAGCCGCTTTTGGGCGGCTCTTAATTTTTTGAAAATTTTTGCATTTTGGGTGAGAGTTTTTTCCCTGAATTTTTGTACCTATATAGGTAAAAGGACTTTTTCACGCTTAGGCAATACCGGAAAGGAGGCTTCCCCGATATGTATGATACCGCAAGACGGGTCGAGCTTGTAAAAAAAGGCAGATACGCAAAAACACCCGACAAAGGCAGAGACGCGGCATCGGCAGACTGAGCGCTGTATGTATGCTGTTGTTTGCGGCGCTGCTGCAGACAGCGGACAGGGTCGTCGGGCAGGGACAAACCGCTGCCTGGGGCGGCTTCGGTGCGATGCTGCTGCGGGAGGATGCGGGCGGCTATGTGCTGGTGGGCGTTGCGGCGTTCGCGGCAGCCGTTGTGCTGACGGTCGTTTGTATGCGGCTGCATGAACGGGAAAAAGAAAAAGCAAAAACACGAGGAGGACGCAACATGAAAAAAATTTCTATCTCTGCTTTTTAAGCCTTTGCCTGGTGCTGGGCACACTGCCCTTGCAGGTATCGGCTTTTTTGGGGGACATTTTCCGTCCGAAAGTACGGTAAAAACCGTCACGCTGAACGACGGCTCGCTTTCCCTGCAAAACGAGTACATCCATATGACGTTTCGCAAATTGCGGGGGACTATGCCTACCTCACGGTTGTGCCCGCGGCAAAGTCCGATGAGGAAACGGTATACTGATAGGGCAGACGCCGCGCTGCACCTTCATCACCTACGACCAAGGCAAGGAAAAGACAGAGGGCGTGGTGACTGAGCCGATAAAAAGCAGAATTTGTGACCAAACGCCGAACGGCAGCGCAAATGCCATCAAGGTGGAATATTCTCTGCTGGCCGCCCTTAGCCTTATTAAGGCAAAGGCAACGGTCTACCATGAGCTTGTCCAACTCAAAGAGAACGGCGCATCGTCCAATGACACATGGGGCGTGCTGGCGTCGGTCAGCGAGATTTGCATCGACAAGGACAGTATGCCCCAGGACTGGAATCGTGACTTCAATTTCAAATGGGGCTATTCGTTCAACTGCTTTACCGCCACGGGACATACCTCCACGCTGGAAAAGCCGGGCGGCCCTGCTATTAAAATGAGCCGCACCACCGTGCCGGAGGGGGAAAAACCCGCAAATCACCACCGAAAGCTCGGTATTCACCGCATCCGTGGAGGATTTAAGTACAAAAACCGTTCCCAAGGGGTATTCCGAGTGGGGCGATGTGGACGGTGTTTACATCACCGAAGTCTATACGGACGGCTACCCTTGGGCAAATCCCTTTGTGGGGCTGTCGGATTACTATGAAAAAGATATCACCTCCGTCAGCGGCAAGCCGATTCGTGTCGCCCTGGCGCAAACCGTCAGCGTAACACCGGGCGATAAGCCGCTGAATACCTGGGTGCAATGTGACAGCTATACCGGCTTCACGTTTGAAGAACCCAACGGCTCGGAGGAGTATCTCCCACTTCCTTTGGGGCTTTCTAAATGATCTGATCAAGGCGGGAACGGAGAATGTCCCCTCCCGGCCAGATGCGGTGAATCCTGCCATCAACGCCAAGCGGCTGGGCCGCATTTCGCCGTAAACGGCGGCGTGACGGTGGAGTATGTGGCGGACAATGCCGCGCTGGAAAAGCTGAAAAAGCAGTACGGAGATCCTGTTGCGCTTATCAGCGGCGACTATGAGAGCAAAAACGGCACGGAATTCACCTTCACCGGCGGCGCGGCGATGCTATCGCCCTCCGTTACGGCGACATGGAATAAGGCAGCGGAAAACTGGTCATAAAAAGGACGGCACGATCGAACACAGCGGCGTGAGCCTGAACGCGCCGAGCTTCAAGTTTTATCAGCCGAAAACGGCGCAGAAAAAAGACTTGCAAATCTCGCTTACAAAGGACGGCTTTGCGTTTCCAAATCGATCCCAACAAGAACGACGCCATCATCTTTGTGGACATTCCCTATGCCACGGTGAAGCTGGAAAACGCGAAAGCCGACGCGGCAGGAAACCTTGTGTTCAGCGGCAACATCGGTTTCGAACCATCTTCAACGGTGCCGAGTTTTCGATGGAAAAGCTGGGCTACGGCCTGAATACGAGAAATGAGTTCAAGGTCAACGGCGTCAAAGGCCAAAGGCAGCTTTGACACTGCAAAGCTGATGGCGCTGGAGCTTGCCAAGGTCAGTGGCGAGGTCAACACCTTCAAGGGTGAGGAGCGCTACGCCTTCGAGCTGGAGCTAAACGCCTTCGACCTGTTTGAAACGGAAGCATCTTTTGGCGCTGGAACGCAGCAAAAAGGACGGCTCACTCATTCCCCGACGAGCTGTGGTTCTTTGTCAAGTCCAGCCCTGGCATCCCCTTGTGCCGCCTGTTCCCGTCGGGCAGCTTAACGGCGGCGGCGCGGGTTTTAAGGATCTGGCAAAAACCGTGAACGGCGACTACTTCGCCATCCCGCCCATCAAGCTGCGGGGGTGCGCTGGCGGGTACCTATATGCATCTGATTGAGGGTACAGGCAACGTCGTTCTGGGCCCAGTGAAATTTCCCTCAAGGCAACGGATGTCGGCATCGTCGGGCTGGGGAAGAATGCGCAGTTCATCGACAGCTTCGGCTATTCTCTCCAACTCAACGGGCAGGAACGTACTTATAAAGGAGTTACCTACAAGGGCACCTACTTCGGCGGTTCGGAGGAACTTGCCATCAATCTGCCGAAGCAAGACGCTGGACATCTTTTACATAAACACCGCAATCAAGCTGGGCGCGTTCGGCGGTGCAAACCAAAACAAGGACACCGTGTATCTCGGCATCGGCGCCAACGGTATTGTCAAGGGCAGACTGCAGATTCCGAGCAGCCTTGGCATCCCGTTCCTCAGCGGTCTTAGCCTCGGCCCATGCACAGAACATCAATCTGATCGTGGGCGGGCAGACGACCTTCCCCGTCACAAACACAAACGTCAGCGAGGGCATGAAGCAGGCGTTCAACAATGTGGATGTTTATCTCGGCGCGATGACAGGTGTGAATGCAGGAGTCTTCGACGCGCGCGTGTGGGTGCTTGTGCCGCAAATTCGTGCAAACCGATTTCCGCAAAGGCGGCGGCTGGGACATTGAAACCAAGTGGCTCGGCAAGCTGCCCGAATGGGACTGGTCAACAAAGGGCGTTGATCCGCTGGTGCAGGCCGTGGCTGCAGAAGACAGCGGCGAGGCAGTTTCCATGCTGCTTGCGGCAGATCCATATGCTGCGGAAAACGGTGGTACAAACACGCAAATCATTGAGGTGAACGCTAACCCGGGCGAGACACCGTATATCCTGTTGGCATTTGAGAACACGGCCAACCGAGCAGCAGATCAAGGATGCTTTAACAATTAAAAAAAGAATAACCAAGATATTGCAATCAACTGCGGACGATGGCGGCCAAAGGGATCCAAACTCTGCCATCAACGCCGACACCGACATCCTCAAGAACAAGAATGACGAACAGGAATATCGTATGGCGATGCTGCGGCTGTCGGAGGGCGGCACCTACGAGGTCAACACAAACTCGCTTACGCTTGTGACGGACAAATCCTGCGGCGTTGCCATCACCCCGTTCGAAAGTCTTGTCTTGAATTTGAATGATTATCAGCTGTCGGGCGAAATCAAATACGCCGAAACGGGTACAGAGTATGTGCTGCGCACGTATCTTGCCAATGCCGAGGGCGGCGCGGACTATCTGGTCGAGGAGCAGATAGTGGCGGATCCCGAAAATATTGCTGTCAACATTCCTGAAAGCGGCACACTGGCACCTACGGGCGAATACTATGTAACCTCCTTCCTGATGACAGAAAAGGAGACAGATCTTGATGGTGACGGCGGGACACCAAAACCGTGCGCTTGCTGCCATCGACAGCAACCAATTCAACCAAGCAAAATCTCGTATACGAACACCAAACAGCCGGAACTCCCCGACCGTTCATTTGGACTTGCCGGCAACGAGGTCATGCGCGCCGAATGGCAGCAGGTAGATAACGCGGACGGTTACCGCGTGACGATCTATCAGCAACAGGACGACGGTGGCTGGGTCGATACCGGCTTTGGTTACGACCTTAAAAGGAAACTACCTCCATCGACATGGCTCTGACCGTGGGCGGCGAGGAAACGGCGGAATCCAAAAATCTGTCTGCGAACGAAACCTATCAAGGTCGGCGTAAAGCGCCTACACGCAGACAGAGGACGGCGGCAAAGTATTACAGCGCAGAAGACCGAATCCTCCGGCGTTTTCCTGCCGAAATACACGCCGCCATTGAACCTTGCCCTTTCCGTGAACGGCGTAAGGACTGCACGCCGGACGAAAACGGCGTGTACCATGCCTATGTGGGCGGCGGCAGCAACACCCTTCCACCGTGACCTGCGCGGAAGCCGACAGCATTACGGTCACGCGCATGGATACCGATGTGCACCCTCACACCGGACGGGTCGAACTCCTTTGCCATCCCTGATTTTACCGGCACGCTGATGCTCCGCGTAAACGGCGTGAAGGGCAAGGACGTGACCGGCGTGTTTCTGCTGGTAAGCAGGGACACCACCGCCCTGTGCTGACCCTTTCCGCTCCGATCTTCTACGCGGACAGGGCGGCAGGCGTTATCAAATCACCGGCACGGCGGACGCCGGCAGCGAAGTCCTTTATGGGGAAAATAACGAAAGCGTTTATGCCGCAGGGGACGGCAGCTTTGCAATCCAAGGAACTCTGGAAGAACGGCAAGACGGCGATGCCCTGTATATCCGTGCGCAGGACAGCGCCGGGAACCTCTCTGCACGGCAGCTTGCCTTGGTAGCGCGACAAGCGGAAACGTATGCTGTCACCGTAACGACGGACGGCAACGGTACTGCTTCTGCAGACCTCGCCGCCGCTGCGGCAGGTACAGGCATTTCCCTGAGCGCCACACCGAATACGGGCTATCATTTTAAGGAGTGGCAGGTCGTCAGCGGCGGTGTGACTATCGAGAACGATAAGTTCACCATGCCGGACGGAAATGTGGAAATCAAGGCGATTTTGAAAAGGACGCGCACCTGCGACCCCCGCGCCCGGCTACCCCAAAACCGGAGAGCAGCCCGCCCCTGCGCCTGCTGCCACCGCAAACCGAACGGCAGCCCGACGCCTGCGCCTGCTGCCACCGCAAAACCGAACAGCAGCCCGCCCCTGCGCCTGCTGCCGCCGCAAAAAACCGGATAGCAGCACGCCCCCTGCGCCTGCTGCCGCCGCAAAACCAAACAGCAGCCCGACCCCTGCGCCTGCTGCACCGCAAAGCCGGAGAGCAGCCCAGCTCTCGCGCCCACTGCTACCGCAAAACCGGACAGCAGCCCGACCCCCGCGCCAACTGCCCCCGCAACAAAACTCCCTGTATGGTGGGTTGCGTTGCCGATTGTCGGCGGTGTGGCGCTGGCTGGCGTTTTCGTGATGCGCAAAAAGAAACGCCGCAGATAAACAGCGCCTGACCGCAAAAACGAAATGGGACGCAGCTGATCTCCAAAACAGCCGTCACGGCTTTACCCGCCGTGACGGCTGTTGCTATTATGCGGGCCTTGTCGGCTTTCATGAATCCGAAGACGGCTATATTGTCAGCTTTCCGGATACAGAAAACACGCAGGCGCTTATTAACGACTACAAAGCGCGTCTGCGTGATTTAGAAAACAATATCTGGCAGCACTAAACTGCCACTGAATCTAAGGCGGGCTTCGGCCCGCCTTTTTCTTTATGCAAAATCATTTCTCTGCGGTTGCCTCACCCGGTTTTGGTCGTGATGAGCTTATACACCGCCGTATCCTTGGGTTCAGATTGGAGAACGGTATCATGCTGTTGCCCATCTTGATAATGCCGTGTCCCTCGCTGGCGTTGCGCAGAAATGAGTGAAGCCGATGTTAATAGCCTTTTGCCAGGGTACCATATTGACCAGCTTAGAGAGGTATGGGGAAGCCTGATACCAGTGAAAACAGCACTGCATCCAACGTGTATAATCATTAAAAACTTCTCGCACATAGCCGCTGTACTTCTGGTATTTTCCATAACTGGCGGGTACAATAATTAAGTCACGGCAGTGCTGCTTGGCTTCCCATATTGGCATCTCTGTTTTCACGCCCATCCGCTTGGCAGGGTAACTGGCGGTAAGTACAATACCGTGCCGCGCCTCCGGGTCACCGCATACAGCAATGCTTTTCCCGCGCAGTTCCGGGTGTTCCTGCATTTCGACGCTTGCGTAAAAGAAATTGCAATCGCAATGCAGTATATGCCGCTGTCCCATATCGTTCCCGCCTCCTATACGCCTATTGTATCGCCACAATTTTCACTTTAAAGTGCGATTTCCTAAATCTCAAATGAAAATCCGTGTAATAGTACGTTTGACTTGCCATACAAAAAGGCGGTACAATATAGCTGAGGTGATATACCGTGAGCAACTGGAATAAGCGTATTCGTGCCGCGCGTGAGGCGCAGAAGATGACCCGCGAGATGGTCGTACAGAAAATGCAGCAGTTCCTGCCGGAATCCGAGAAGGCTGTGTCCACACGTTCCTTGATGTCGTGGGAGGCCGGCGAGCGCGAACCCCGTGTTACCGTGGGTGTGGCGCTGGCAAAGGCTTTAGGGTTTGAGGATGTGGCAGTTTTGTATCTGGATTCGGAACCCAAGCTGAATCAGGCGGGGCAGCAGCGTTTGGGGGAATACCGATCCATGCTGCTGCACACGGCAGCGTTTACCGAAACCGGAACCGACACTGCGTTTGCTGCCGGTCTATTTACAGCCCGCCTCTGCCGGTACCGGTCAGTGGCTGGACGATGACGCCAAGAGATGACCGAAGTGGACGAATCCCGTACCCACCAAGGCGGAGTTCGGTGTCCGCATCGCCGGTGACAGTATGGAGCCGCGCTTTGTGAACGGGCAGACCGTTTGGGTCAAAGCGGCACAAGATGCCAACAACGGCGATATTGTGCTTTGCACCTTGAACGACCAAGGCTATTGCAAAAAGCTGCGCAAGGACGAAAACGGCATTGCGCTAATCTCGCTGAATAAAAAATATGCCCCCATCCCTGTGCGGGAGGAGGATGAGTTCAGAATCGCCGGTATTGTAGTAGGATAAGGAAGGAGCGTCGCGTATGTGTGGACGGTATCAGTTTTCTGCCGATGAGTATAAAGAGATTCGCCGGATCGTGCGCGATGCACAGCGCCGCAGCGAGGGAAATGAACTCAATTTCCCAATGGCAGGAGATATTTGCCCCTCGCAGGTGGCACCAGTGCTGGTTTCACGCGGGGAGAAGATCGTGGGCGAGTTCCAGCAATGGGGCTGCCCGGTTTTCGCGGCAGACAGCAAATCATCAATGCCCGCGCCGAAACGGTGACTGAAAAAACCGATGTTTCGCCGCAGTATTGCCTTCCAGCGCTGCGTGATCCCCGCCACCGGCTTTTTATGAATGGGACGCCGCCAAGCACAAATATTTTTTCAAATGCCGGGACAGCCGCTTTACTTGGCGGGCATTTATGATAATATAAGTGGTGTGAACTGCTTTATCATTCTGACCACCGCGCCCAATGATTCGGTAGCACCCATCCACGACCGAATGCCGTTGCTGCTCTCCCACGAGCAGGTGCGCCCGTGGTTGGTGGACGCCGGTGCGGCGCTGGAACTGCTTTGCAGCCGCCCGCCGCTGCTGCTGCGTACAAGCTGTGATGGGCAGTTGGGCTTTGATGATCTAGCGTGAGATGGTTCTATGGATCAAATCGAGAAATTTGTAAAGGATTCGGGACTGAGGATTTCTGCCTACAATGTCTGTTTTATGACAGCAACGGCACCGATGAAATTCTGGACAACATTCTTTGCGGCAAAAAGCGCGCCAACACGGGGTTGTTCAGCCTTTTTGAAGCCCAGATGCAGCTGCTGCCGCGCACGGGTGATTACACGGTCGTGCTGGACAGCGATATGCAGCCGCGCTGCATTATCCGCACCACAAAGGTGGACGTTGTCCCGTTTGAGGATGTGACGGCAGACTGTGCCGCCGCCGAGGGGGACGGCACCCTTGCCGCGTGGAAGAAAGCCCAGCGCAAGGCGTTTGCCGCAGCGTGTGAGGAAATCGGCAGGAACTTTGACGAGAGCATGAAATGCGTTTGCGAGTATTTTGAGGTGGTTTACCGGGCAGATGGGCAGTGAGATAAATCGGAATTTACAGGGGAACCACAATGAAAATCGAAATAAACTCGAGCATCCTATATGGACGCGAAAATCATCGAAGAACTGACTATTGCGGATCTGGATTGTTTTTACGCTGACGCAGATGAAGTAAGCAGCTTGAATCTGTTTTTTATTTTGGAGGCATCGTTGCACCGACTGCACGGCAAAAGAAAATAGAAAGGCGGCTGCACGGTGTGCGTTTTTGATGGGCTATTATCTTTTTACGCCTCTAACGCCGCCTGCATCTCACGAACTGGCAGAGTTCTACATTAGCAAAGCGTTGGAATGGGATGAGATACCAGAGTATCGCCAATGGAAAGAAATTATCGATATGGGAAATTGATAACTTCCAGTTTGTCGAACAAATCCGCAACAAATGACAGCAGTTAGGAGAACCCCATGATTTTTACACATAAACAACAGCAGTATGATTACCACACCTTGATAAAGGTTGCGGAGATGGCAGGGCTTGCGGGCCTTGTCGGCTTTCACGAATCCGAGGACGGCTATATTGTCAGCTTCCCCGATACAGAAAACACGCAGGCGCTTATTAACGACTACAAAGCGCGTCTGCGTGATTTGGAAAACAATATCTGGCAGTACTAAACTGCCACTGACTCTAAGGCGGGCTTCGGCCCGCCTTTTCTTTTATGCAAAATCATTCCTGCTTCTTCCTTTCTCCCGGTTTCGTTGTTAATTTGCCAATCGGTTTCATCTCCTTTGCGGTAATAAAAAGCCCTGCACATTGCTGTGCAGAGCTGACGATAGTATATGGGGTACTTTCCCTTAAAACGACGCCATTTTAAGGGAAAGGGGTATGCGGTGTAAGGATTCATTGCAGCCACCATTTTGATACAAGGAAACGGTTGCACCCCTAAATACAGGAGATGCATCACCCCTCCATCCGGGCATTGGATCAGGCTACTCTTCATTTTATGGACAATTGCAGAGTAGTCTTTTCTTTCACGAAAAAGAGATATCAACGCGCCAGGGTCAATATCTCTTCAGCACC
>VOFG01004938.1_pt1 | contig 59359 bp, 98 predicted proteins | sample 5384171 | NCBI WGS metagenome assembly VOFG01 (sample SAMN12384726, study PRJNA508395) | human gut metagenome | isolation source: healthy gut F | host: Homo sapiens
CTGTTGTACTTCGTTCAGTTACGTGTTGCTCGACATCGCTTGGTTCGCATTGGCCGGACGGCAGACTCTGCCGTTAACCCGGAGGCTGGTTTCTTTCGGTGTTGCGTTACGAGCAGAAGACAGGCCGAACGCTTGCTGCTGAAAATACAATCTTTACGAACGTTGCAATCAACAACGACGATATGACGGTATGGTGGGAAGGCCTTGACAAGAACCCGCCGGAGAACGCGACCGGGTGGAAGGGCGCGCGAAGGTAAGGAGTGGTGGTATTACGGCGAGGGCAACAAGCTCGCATCGAACTCCACGCTTCACAGCACCGGCAATCAACTGCCAGCTGGTTTCGTCCCGAATTTGAGAACAGGTGTACCGCTCAGCGCAATCGTATTCGGCGGCCGCCGCGCAAGACGGCTCCGCTGGTATACCAGGCGTTTGACTATCACGGCGTATTTGTAGGCGCGACGATGGCGTCCGAGACGACGGCTGCTGCGGCTGGCGCGGTTGGCGTTCGCCGCGACCCGATGGCGATGAAGCCGTTCGTTGGCTGCGTATTTTGCACGCTGAAAGCGGATGGGCGCAAGATTGATCCGGAAAAGGCGCCGAAAATCTTCCATGTTAACTGGTTCCGTCTCGACGACGACGGCAAATTCATGTGGCCGGGCTTTGGCGACAATATGCGCGTGCTCAACTGGATTTTAGACCGCTGCGAGGGTAAGGTTGACGCAAAAGAATCCCAATTGTTATCTGCCGGGAGCATTGATACGACCGACCTCGACATTGACCCGAAGGTTATGGAAGAGCTTCTGAGCATCGACAAGGACGTTTGATTTAATGGCCAGAAAGAGTTCTTTGCACAGTTTGGCGACCGTCCCCGAAGGAAATTGTGGAACGACAAGCTCGAAGCAAGACTCAAGAATATGTAATTTTCCCCTTATAATTTTTTCTATTAAAAACGGCTGGCCTTATCATGAAGGCCAGCCGTTCTTTTTTCTTATGCATTCACGCGCTTACAAGCTTATTGCAGGCAGCAGTCGCAGCAGCGACATTTTTTCTCTTTTCTGCACCACTTATAAATCAGCAGACTGATGATGAGTACGGCCAGTACAACTGCAAATACAATAATTGCAGGCAATGCGATAATGATAATCAATGAAAGCAGCGCTCCCACAATCAACCCCAGCGTAAATGCGAGCAACATACCTAAAAAGCCCAAAACAAGATTCAGGCAAAAGTCACTTTTTTCGCTGCAGCGCGTCTGCGCAGCAGCGACTCTTCCGCCTTCCGCGGCAGCAGCGGCCTCAGCCGCAGCATTGCAGTTCGTACAAGTTGTATTTGTCGTATGATAACCTGTCATATAACGTCCTCCTTTCTATATGTGTACTGTATTGCGCAAAATGGCTCAAAGCTTTACTATTGGGACCATTGTACCGCAATACAATATACGCGTCGAAGGGCGAAAAGGTTACATCCGTTTACATATGGTTCTGTGTCAGTCTTGAAGCCAATTCTTCATCCGGTGTAACATAAAGCGTATTATAGTGGTCGTCAAATCACCATGCCCGGCTTTGCGCCAGACGGCTTTTTACGTTTTTAATCTGTGTATAGTCGACCGGCACCTGCGCCGACCCTCTTGCCGAGCTGTGGTACGCTGCCAGCGACGCCGCTTTCTATGATTGTGCGCTCCGGCACATTTTGTCGAGCCCAAGCTTAATCACAGTATGCGAGCCGGGAAAAATTTTTCGTGTGAAACCATAAAATCACTGTTTGCAAAACGCAGCGTCAGGCGGTCGTTTTGTACGTTATTTTTTTCCAACATAGATGTCGAATCCGTCGCTGCTGACAAAGTGCAGCGGTTGACTCCGGCTGTTTTTTCTTTTTTCCTTGCTCGCACTTATCATATAGCCGCCCGCTGCTAACTCGCTGGCACGAATCTCCGCAAGGTCCTCCTCCGTTTTCGCGAGCGAGAGGCTCTGTTGTGCGCTTTCCAAATACGCCAGTTCGTCCTGCGCGAGCGCCATCTGGCGCGCGGCCTCCGTCTGCGCAACTTTTGCCTTATTATACTTCTTATAGTATCTCTGGGCGTTCTGCTGCGGTGACAGAGACACGTCGAGCGGAATTGTAATCGGCGCCAAGCCTCGTCGTAGTAGTTTTCCACTACGGCCGCCTTTGCGCCCTCCGCAATGCGGTATAGGTTCGCTGTTAATAAGTCGGCGTACGAAAGCATTGTGCTGTTCTTTATTGTTCGCTTCATCAATTGTCTGCTGCAAAGGACAATCTTTTTCGCACATCGGTCAATGTGGTTCGTGATACGTTTCAGCAGACCCGCGCTCTTTTTGCTTCTGCCGTTCCGCCGCGTCACGCGTCAAATAAAACTTATCCGCCGCCTCGCTTACACTCCCGCATCGCTCCACACGCCCAGCGCCCCCATATTGCGCAACATCAAACGCGCTGAAGTCAATCGGCTTGCCGCTTGCCGTATCATAGACGATACACGGCGCAAACCGCCGCGCCCGGATATCCTCAAACATAGCAAACACCGTGTCGCAGAGCGCTTTTTGCAGCTGTGCCGACAGCTGTGCGGCGCGCAGGTCGCTGCTGCCCGCTTTTAAAGCACACCTCTCGTGCAACGAGCGGGCTGATGCCAGCAAAGCTTTGCAGCACGAGCTTGTCGACCCGCAGATTTTCCTCCGCCGACGCGACCGTGCGCACCACGTCGAGATACTCGCACGTCAGCGGGTCTATCTTGTCCTGCGGCGGGGGCGGCTCGTAGGCAAGGCCGGGCAGCACCTGCCGCATACTGCTCACCGTAATGTCGATGTGCTTAATACTATCTAAAATTTTACCCGCTTCATCCGTCAGGACAATATTTGAGTAGCGGCCCATAATTTCAATAATCAGCCGCTTCACCGTCAGGTCGCCCAGCTCCGTGTATGACTCAATCCAAAATTCAAGACAGCGTTCAAACCCCGGCTGCACCACCTTTACAAGTTTCCCGCCGCTAAGATGCTTACGCAAAAACATACAAAAAACATCGGTGCAGTCATTGGGTTTTTCTTCGCCGTATCGGTAAAGTGCGCCCGCGGGTTCGACGCGCTCGCCGACAAAAGCAGCTTATACGCGCCGCCTCTGCCGCGGAATGTAACCGTTATTTCGTCCTTTTCCGGCTGATGGATTTTATCGACCCCGCGCGCCGGAGAGCGCGTCATTCATTCTTGCGCAAGCGCGTGGACCGCGATTCCGTCTAATGCCATATCATTCACCTCTTAGTGTCAAAAGCGGGCGGCAACGCGTGCCCGCCCGCAGCACTTCTGTTTATTATTTATTGAAAAAGCGCCTTCACCCGCTCCATCGCCTCCGCGGTGTTTTCGTGGTTGTTAAACGACGTAAGGCGGAAGTACCCTTCGCCGTTTTTCCCAAAGCCTGAGCCCGGCGTACCAACAACCGCCGCATTGTTTAACAGATAGTCAAAAAAACTCCCACGACCCCATTCCATTCGGGCACTTGAGCCAGATGTACGGCGAGTTAACACCGCCGTAATACTGGATGCCAAGCTCGTCGAGCGTGCCGGCGATGATACGCGCGTTTTCCTGATAATATGCAATATTTTCCCGTATCGCAATGCAAGGCCCTCGTCGCTGAAGACCGCCTGAGCACCGCGCTGGATAATGTACGGTACGCCATTAAACTTCGTCGTCTGTCTTCTGACCCAGAATTTGTTCAAAACTACTTCTTTTCCATCTACTAAGAAGGTCAGGCGCCTTCGGCACAATTGTATAGCCGCAGCGCGTCCCGTAAAGCCTCGCCAGCTTTGAAAGCGAGCAGAACTCGATTGCGCACGTCTTTGCGCCCTCGATTTCAAAAAATACTGCGCGGCAGACCGTCCTCTGTAATAAACGCCTCGTACGCCGCGTCGTAGAGTAGTACCGCGCCGTTTTTGTTCGCATACTCCCACCCACGCCTTCAGCTGGTCATAGTTATACGTCGCGCCTGTCGGGTTATTCGGCGAGCAGAGGTACACCAAATCCGCCGCAATGTCCCGCCGGCGGAAGGGGCGAAAAGCCGTTTGCCTCGTTCGCGTCCAAATAGACGATGTTGCGCCCATTCATAATGTTTGTGTCCACATACACCGGTATACCGGGTCGGGCACAAGCACGGTGTTCGCCTTGTCAAACAAATCAGTGATGTTCGCTACGTCGCTCTTTGCGCCGTCAGAAATAAAAATCTCATCGCTGTCAAGTGTTACGCCGAAGCTCTTGTAGTAGCCCTGTACTGCATCGTGCAAAAGCCGTAGCCCTGCTCCGGCCCAGCCGCGGAACGTCTGCGCCTCGCCCATTTCGTCGACCGCTTTATGCAGCGCGTCGATGACCGCCGGCACGAGCGGGCGCGTCACGTCGCCGATACCGAGCCGGATTACCTTTTTGTCCGGGTTTGCCGCCGCGTAGGCGTCTACTTTCTTTGCAATATCCGAAAAGAGATAACTTTCCTTTAGGTTTAAGTAATTTGCATTAATCTTTGCCATATGTTTTGCCTCCCTGTTTTACTGCTATATATAAATTTCAAAATAACTTTTCCAACGTCCCGGAAAACGCGCCGTCATTTGCGAGAACGCTTTTGCTTCTACATATACTAATGTAGCACAAGCCTGAAGAAAGCGCGTTCCCGCTCTGCGGGAGGAGGAGCCTCGCTCCGACAGCGGTTTTTCTAAAGTCTCAAAAGCAGAGCTTTTGAGACTATTTTACCACATTTTCCACCATAATGCAATCGGCGATTTTAGATGAATTTCCGGGAAATCTGAAAGCCCCGCTACCGCTTGCTGCGTTTTGAGGCAGACTGCTCAAACCGCTCGGCAATCAGCGCGAGCGCCTGGTCGCCGGTAACGTTTGTCGCCGTGCCGAAACTGTCCTGCGCAAGATGGAGTGCAATAATAAGCTGCTGTAGACGCGCGTCAAAGCCAAACATCGACGTAATCAGCCCCAGCGCGCTCATTACACCGCCCCCGGCACACCCGGCGCGGCAATCATCGTCACGCCGAGCATAAAATAAACGGTAAAAACGCGCCAAACGTCACCGCCTGTCCGTTCGCCAGCAGCAGCGCGGCCGTACCCGCGACGAGCGCGCAACCGTGTCGCCCGCCAGAGTGAATCGTCGCGCAGAGCGGAATACAAAAGTCGGCCACCTCTTTGCTGACGCCGTTCTCATACGCAATACGACAAACTCACTGGAATCGTCGCGGCGGAGGACTGTGTACCGAGCGCGGTTAAATATGCGCTCACTGCGTTCCGCAGGTTTTAAACTGATTTTTCCCCAAAAAACACTCGCCGCGCCGTATTCAAACAGCAGATACAAAAGTCAGGGCTAAAATTAAACAAACGCGGCGGCAAACGTCTGCGCCAATTGCGGTAAGCCTGCCCTGTGCGGCGATGTTTAGAAAAATACCGGCAATATGAAATGGAATCAGCGGAATAATGACCCGCCCAGCGTTTTGGATATAATATTGCGTAGGTCTTCCACAGCGTGAAACAGCGCCGCGCTTTTAAACCCGCCATACCAATGCCGAGCAAAAACGCGAGCGCCAACGCACTCATCACGCCAAAAAGCGGCGTAAGCTCAATTGAAAAAAAAACGGTTCATAGGCCGACTGGGCGGCTTCTGTTTCCGTAATCGCGCCGACAAAATGCGGCAGTACCGCCGCACTTGCAAAATAGGCGAGTATGCCGGCCAGCACAGTGGATACGTACGCCAGAGCAAGCGTCACGCCAATGAGCCGTCCTGCGTCGTTTTCTAGCTCCCGCAAGCCCCACGGCGATAAAGGATAAAATCAGCAGTGGAATTACAAAATTTAAAATGAAGTGAACAGCGAAGTAAACGTGGCAAATATGCGTGCAAAGAAGACAAATACCGTATTGTCCGATATCCCGAGCGCAGCGGCGCCGCCTCCGGCGCATATGCCGAACAAGATTGCCGCAGTTAGCTTAATTAATTTATGGTTTTCATCGACCGCCGCTCCAATGGTAGATTTGATGGTTCGTTCCTGTTTTTAGTATACCATCTTTTTTTTTCAAAACAATCCTGAGAAAACAAAAACCTGCAAAGCAATCGCTTCACAGGTTTTTTTTAATAGGGGAGAGTATCAATCTCTTTTTATTTTAATATAGCTTTTTAATTACCTCCTGTGGAATTACAAACTCTGACTGCCCTGCGCGCCCGCCGCAACCTCATACTTATCAAACGCGATAACCAAATTGCCGTTTTGTCAATATAAAAGTTCTGGTCCGCCGAATTCGCTCAAAAGCCGTCGAAATCCTCCTGCTCTCCATCAAGAAAGAACAGGCCGTCTTCCTCGCTTGGTTTTGACGTTCCATTTCCGCCTTGATGTACGCGCTGATCGGCGTTACATAGTCCGCGCCGTCGCGGAACAATCCGGGCAAGGTCAAAAGCGTTCCCGTCTTTTTTATCAATTGTATAAAACGAATGCTGTGTCGACGACGAACCCGCAGTATACAAAATATAAACGTCGAGCGCAAGGATATCGTCGTTGTCCGTCTTAATGATATAGTCGGAATCGATTCCCATATGCACCGTTTCGTCGCCGAATGCCTCCTTCAGCGCCTTCACATCCTGTTCATATGCGGCGATAACCGCATTTGCATTTTCCTTAAATTCGCGGTTGACTTTTCCTCCAATTCCTTGTCCAAAAGCCCTCTATCTTTGGTGTTGTAATATCCGCCTCGTAGCCGCCCTCGCTGCTTTGATAGCGTCCAAAGGTCAGCACCCGTACCATAATACCCGGCCCGGCGGCAACAGCGCGCGCCAAAGCAGGGGAAAGGTTCACACCCGCCACCGAAAATCATCAAGCATGCGACCACGCCTGCACAGCCTTTGACTATCTTTTCCTTTCCTAAATTCTTTTTCATCGTCCTTTCAAGCCTTTCGCCCTTGGCGTGTCGCTCGCCGCCATTGACTCATAAACTCTTTTAATCTCGTTCTAACTCCTCCTCCAAATCGGTCCGCAGCGCTTTTCAGCGTCCGGTAGAGCCTCGTTTTAATTGTATTTTCGTTGATGCCCAGTATATTCGCGATTTCTTGCGAGCGTCATATTCTCGCAGCAGAATTTTGGGACGAGAATCACCCTGTCCTTTTCGCCACGCCCGCCACCATGCTGTCAAACGCTATGCGCGCATGTCGTCAGGGGGCGCAGGCGCACCTCTTCTACAAGTTCGAGCGAAACCACCTTGCTTTTGCGGCGGATATGTGTATGGAAGTGTTGACGATAATCTTATAAAACCATGTCTTGATGTACGCCGGGTTCTTTAGGCCCTTGAGGGCGGAGGCTTTTACGACACTTTCTGTTTACAACGTCCTCCGCGTCCTCTTTGTTTTTCGTATAGGTATAAGCAAAACGGTAGGCGCCATCTACGTTCTGCCGAATAAATCGTTAAACAGCTGTTTTTTGTCCACACTTTTTACCTCCTTACACATCTATAGACTGTATGGGCTGTAAAATAGTTTCAGCGTTTTATTATTAAAGCCATGTCACGGGATAATGTCATGTATTGCAAACGGTGATTATTAGTCGGATATACCATCAGTTAATGATAGTTTATTTATAATAGCAATAAGATTGAGTATAGTGTGTAAAGCCCCTTACCGAACGGCAAGGGGGCTTTACACGATTTTATTTTTATTTATTGCTTTCAATAAACCTCTGCAAAAACAGCGGCAATTTCAGCTCTTGTTGTGTGATCCTGCGGGTTAAGCGTAGACGCCGACTTACCTTTCAAAATGCCGCTGCCTACAACATACTGCATAGAAGCTACCGCATATTCGAAATACTTTCTGCATCATCGTAGGAGAAAATGTTTGTATTTTCCCCCAACACTTACATCATATCCCTTGTATTTTGCGTAACGGTGCATAATCGCCGCTATCTGTTCACGGGTAATTTTTGTATCGGGTTCAAATTCCGATTCATTTACACCATTTACAATGCCGTTCTGTTTTGCCCAAATAACAGCATTTGTATAATACGCGCTCATACCAATATCAGCAAACGGAAGACTCTTGCTTACAGCAGGTTCGCCTTCATTGCGATAAAGAACCGTTACAAGCATTGCTCTTGTAAGCGTGTCGTTAGGTGCGAATTGAGTTTCTGTAACACCGTTCATCAGTTTATTTTCGACAACGTATTTCACATCTTGATAGAACCAATCATTTTCTTTACATCTTCAAATGGGTTTTTCCATTCGGTTGTGTCGGGTTCTTTTACAATTTCTGTCCATTTAGCATAAAGAGTAAAGCTCTTTGTTACCTTTTTCCGTAAAGTCATAAGCAGCTGTCAGACTCTTGTCTGTATACCAACCACCAAATAGATATCCTTTTTTAGTCGGATCTTCCGGAGTTGTAAGAACAGTATTTCTTTTTTACAGTCTGATTCGCTATGTTGCTGCCACCGTTGGTGTCAAACTTAACGGTATATCGCGTAACACCGCCACCGCCGGAATTGCTTCGTTATGGAAAGCTTACCGTTTATATATACAATATCATTGTAGTTTTCGCCTTCGGGAGCTTTTGCACCGTATATCTTGATCACTACGCCCTGACCGCATTTGTGTTCGGTGTTGTTTCATATTCGATAGTAGGCGCCGTTTTAAGCGTTTCTCCGTCAGCGAGGCCGGTAACAGTGTAATTGCTTGTTCCAGTACAGGGGGCGGTTGCGCCTGTATAAATATCTATATTTTTAGCAGAAACTGTAATTGTTGCTTTCTTAATTGCAAAGATATAATTCTTTTTGCTTCTATTGTATCATCTTCCCATACATGTGTGTCAGTGTTATTTAAGGTTACAGTCACTGTATAACCGGTTTCGTTTGCATTGGTCTGTTTATTTCCAGCGATGGTATATGCCGAATTTTCCGCAATTTGATATATTTGTTCCGTGCCGTTATATGTGTATATTGTTTTATCTTCCGCAGGAATCGTAACCTTAATCTTTTCTATCGTTATTGTTAAAGGTGCGCTTGAAACGCTGTTGTATGTTGAATCTTTCAGCTTTTATCGCTACAACTGTCACTGTACCGCCTTTTATAGCTTTAAGAACGTTACCCTATCGTTGCCTCGCCGGTTCCATTGGATACGGTATATGTGACAGCACCGTCGCCGCTGCCCCCCTTCGGCTCTAAGAGTAAAAGCGTCTGTCCGCAAGTCACCGTCGTCGCAATTTGTAATACTCAAAGGCGCTTGCGTTGCTTTATCGTTTATTGTAACTGTAATAGCATCAATCCCTGTAAATGCGTTGTATTCATTAATGTTATCGCCATTCACATCTTTTTGCAGAAATTGAAACAGTAATTTTACAGTTCCGTTGTACCAGATAAGAATGCCGTTGTCAATCGTACAACCATTTGCTTCTCCAGAAATCGTGAAATCAACTTCACCCATTGCATTGATAACGAGAGGCTTCAATCCACCGTAGCTCCGCCTCTGGTCAAAGATGCTGCAGCTGTAATAGCGGGCGTCTGATCCACTGTTGTTATAGTGAATGTTTTCGTAATCGTTCCTGTGTAATTGCCCTTACCAATAATCTTAACTTTTGCAGCATTTCCAACATAAGTGTTGTTTTTCATAATCATAAGTAAAGTCTGTGTTGTTTACAAGAGCAGCGCCATCATAAATCACCGGAGCAGGCTTGATTTCAGTTCCAGTATACGGCTGATTTGTTACATCAGCAGCCATAGCCTCCGTAATTGCTTTTGGAGCAATTGTGAAATTTTCCGTCGCCGATCCAGCGTTATAATTGTTTGTTTGAGCGATTTCAGCCTTAACCGTATATTCGCCTGCACTTGTAGGAACGCTTACAGAATAAGCAGAATCATCAGCGGTTTTCGCCTTATACTTATATGTTACAGTCCCATTTCCGGTATTTCCACTCACCGAAGGAGCATTCGCCGTATCCTTATACGTCCAGCCGGCTATACTAACAACAGGATTAATATTGGCACGAGAAATTGTAAAGCCCAACACGTTACTTTCTGCATTACTGTAATTAGCACTTGCCGCCATTTCAGCTTTTACCCAATACGCACCTGCAGCGGTAGGTTTAGTTGTCATCTTGCCGGTTGTACATTCTTCGTCGGTATAGTAATATATTGTAACCGCACCATCGCTGCCATTTCTGTTAACAATTACATCAGGTACTTCTGTGCCATATGTAACGTCTAAATCACCACTAATCGTAAGCTGACCTGCTTTTTGCAACGATGTTAAAATTCTTAACTGTATTTGTGAATATATAATTGCTTCCGCTTTCGATTTAACAGTAACAGAGCCGGAGCCAACATTTTACATTTTCACCATATTCTACGGTATAGTCCGTGTTGAATGACAATGTTTTGCCGTCACCAGTAACTGTGACAGTAGGTTTGAGCTGACTTCCGGTGTATGTCTGATTGGCAATGTCAGCAACCTGAACAGTTATATTTTTGGTTCAACAGTTACAGAAACATCAATATCCTCAACCACTGCAAAATCAGCGGTGTTATCGGGAGTAAATATTGCCTTGAAATTTTTAGTCCCAACATCCCCCGACAGATGTGTCCGGCTGTTTCCAAGACCACATACCTGCAGTATTGCCCGAAGTATTCACAAGTGCAATATCTGAGAGTTTTTGACCGTAAATAGCAGACACATTTGCGGGCGCATTGCAAATCGGCTTTGGCTTAGGTGTAACTGTAATTTTACAAGATGCAGTCCTGCCGCCATCTTCAGTCGTGGCAGTTATTGTAGCTGTACCGGCCTTATGCGCTGTAACCACGCCATCCTTGACAGAAGCCACAGATGCATCGCTGAAACGCCAGCTTACAGTTTTATTCGTCGCATTATCAGGTTGAACAGCAGCCGTTAAAGTTTCACTTTTCCCGATGACAATGCTTGTTTCCGACTTGTTAAGGCTTATGCTGTTAACAGGGATTGTAACATCCACGTGAGCAGGTACAATGCTGTAAGTCAAATCATTATAATCTGCATCATAGATTGAAGCATCGGTCAAGTTAATGTCGTAACCGTCAATATTTTCCGCTGTTATTTTTCCCCTAAACTCTGCAAGTTTAAGTCGGCCCGATACTGTATATGCAGTATCGTTACTTTAAATGTTACGCGCCGCGTTGCTTCTGTAAATGCAGCTTCAGCAAACCCCATCTGTGCTTTCAAGCCATCAGGTATATTGCCGCCCCGGCGATATACTCTGTCCCGGCCGGAAAGGCTAAGTCAAACTGTAAAGCAGTAAATGGCGTATCTGTTTCAATGTAAACCGAAAACGTAATTTCATCATTTACCATAGCTGCGTCTTTGTCAGCTTCCACTGTGATTGTTGCATTAGGCACTGCTGCAAATGTAGTTGGAACAAGTCCAAAAGCAGCATCACCGCTAAAAGGCAAGAAATAATTCTTTTCATTTTAGTATACCTCCTACTTAATCCCAAAGGGAACTAGTTCCTCTTACGTGGGCCAGAATCTGTGCATAGTCATTGATTCTAATAGCGCCATCGCCGGTAACATCGCCGCAAAGCGCGCTGTATCCTTCTAACGGCTCAGTTCCTCTCACTGCGGCTAACACTTTGGCATAGTCATTCATTCTAACCTGTCCATCACCTGTAACATCGCCATACAACCAAATTTCAACGTTTTGTGCGACGTCGTTGGCAGCTACCGTGATTTCATAGGTTCGCGCAGCGTGATTTTTCTTTGTTACTTCAATCGTATATACGCCGGGAGCAACAGAATCAAAGCTATATATTCCATTTGCAGATGTTGTTTGATCAATCTCTGTACCATTTTCCAAGAGTTTAATTGTTACCGCATCAGCCGGGTCGCCAAAGCTTTTTTATCGTGCCGGAAATCGTGCTTCCCTGTTGAAATTCTTCCGTTTATAACAGTGTACGAAATAGGCTCGCTATCCTCATTTAACATATCCTCGGGAAGGTATGTTGCGGTCAGTGGATAATCGCCGCGTGCGCTGTCAGAAACTCTAAATTTTAAAAAGTGCTATTTGTCCATCACCGACAATATTTGTGGTGGAGTACCACAAGAACGTCATCGTTCCGGGTTTGAGGATCAGTAGCGCTTTGTAATCGTACCGCCCGATGCGATTGAGCCGTTTTCTGCTGACAAGAATTCAAGCCGCTTCCGTATCATAGGTTATTCTAAAGCGATATGCCGCAAGTCCGGGATTGTTCTTTATTTCAACCGGAATGATAACTTCATCCCCGACCTTTGCCGTTACATCGCCGAATTTAATTTCTGTCGCACTTTCATCCTGTAAAGCGAATAAGCTAAAGGTTGAAGATGTAGACATATCGGCGGCTAACAACCATTGCTGAAGCATAATGACATCGTGAATATTAATTTCGCCATCTTCATTTACATCGTCAGAAAGTTTTTGTTTATCCGTTAAATCCATCTGCTTTCCTGATACATACTGTGCAAGTTGCAGAAGGTCAACCATTGCATATCTGCGGTCGCCGTCAAGGTCGCCCAGCCAATAAGAACGAACCTCCACATAACCATTAACAGCTCCAAAATAACATTCTCGCCTGATACATTTCCATTATCGTTATTATCAAATGAAATGCTAATATCAGAATTACCGTCTGCGGCTGTTTCAAGAACCTCAAAAGTTAAGTTATACACACCACCGTCATTGTCTATATCAGTCGGCCCGACCCAAAGAATTGAGATTTCGCCCTTCTCCGCATTGTCGTCATTTACAACCACTGTTCCTTCCGTATAAACACTTACTGCGGATGCGGATACAAATGTTAGGTCAGTAGGATCAAACGTAATGGTATGTGTAAATCCGGCAAGACCGGGATTTCTGCTCACAGATACAGGAATTACGACCGTATCGCCTAAACGGGCGGCCAGCTTGCCTACTATAAAGTTCCCATCGGTTTCAATTGTACTGCGTTCACTAACCGAAATGCTAAACGCACTTGTAAATCCACCATATCCTATTGCAATGGTTTTTGTTCCAGCCGTCTTGCTGTCAAAACCGGTAACGGTGTAATCATCCACCACCACCTGCTGTCCGTTGTTGTAGCACGCTGTTACTTTCAAGCCCGTTGCATCAAATTCTTCGCCAAGATAATATGTCAGTTTCTGTTGGTGTTTCAACTATAAGGTTTGTAAGTATGCGCGGCGTTACATTAACTGTGAAGGTCTCAACCCACCCCTTATATGCAATGGATATTGTGTGTGTTCCGGGATTGGAGGAAAAAACCAATCATTTTATAATCCGTGACTTTTTCTGTAATCCCATCATTATATGTTGCTACAACTTCTAAACCGGTGGCATCAAACGCGTCATATTGTAGATAATCAAGTTTTGCCGGGTAAGATGTGATTTTAAAATCTGTCATTACGCGGTCAATAATACTAACAGGGAATACAACATATTTGCCGCAGTATGCAGCAATAACCGTCTTTAAGCCGGGAACATCATCAAATCCCTGATAACTCATAGTCTTCTACAACCTCAACATCTCCATTGTCATAAGTTGCAACAATTATCATTCCCGTGGGGTCAAAAGGCTGGCCTGCAACATACTCTGTTTTGCTCGGCGCCGATTTTAAAACGAGTTCCACTGCGCTTCTCGGTTCTACTGTGACATCAAATGTAACAGTCTTTCCCATATATTCTATTGTTACGGTATGCGTTCCAGGTTCATCAGAATATCCTGTGACAGTATAGCCCGCAGAAACCTGTTTTTCTGTCTCGTTGTTCATAACCGCAACCAAAACCATACCTGTTAAATCAAGCTTCTGGCCTTCAAGATATATGAGCTTATTGGGCGCAGCGTCAAGTCTTAAACTGCTAATTGATACAGACGTAACTATTATCTCAAATGTATCGCTCTTTCCAAGATAAGAAACTGTAATTGTCTGCTTGCCCAAATGATTTATATTCCCGCCGGTTGTCATATCAACCGTAACATCAATCACTTCGCTTGTATTATCACTATAAGTAACCTTTATTTGAGCGCCTGTAAAATCAAACGCTGTTCCAACCCTAAACTCGGATTCATTCGGCTGACTGATTAACGCAACTCCGGTTACGTCGGGCCGTTGTGTCACCGTTACAGGGAAAGGTATCGCTGCTTCCACGATAAGTAACAGTGATAATCTGTTCTCCCGTTTTCGTGTTGTCATATCCCGAAATCATGTCGGCTGTAACATTGAGCAACTCCCTTGCGGCCGGAAACATAAGTAACGTCAATCGCACAACCATCTAATACCAAATCATCGCCGGTCATATATTCCGTCTTTGCCGGCCACGAAATAACGCTGACAATTGACGCCGATTCATTCAAATCTTGAACATTGTTTATTAGCTGCGGATAAGGATGGTTTGCAAATTTATTCAAAGTCCAAACATTTGTAAAATCAAATCCGAAAAATAATGTTTTTGATTTCATCTGTGCCTCTGTTAAAGCAACGGCGCCTGTTGAGCCATGACCTGTACCATCAAGATAATAGCAATTTGTGCTCTCGCTTGAGGATATTGCATAATTAATGTTTTGGCGGAGACCGTTCCAACATTATAGCATCTGCTTGGTGTTCCGCCAATTCCGAAAGCAAATGAATGACTGGAAGCCGAAGCGCTTTTACCGCTTCTACCTTTCCTGTATTATAGCAATCCAATATTGTACAGTCATATGATATGCCGGACGCATAACCAGAATACTGCTTGCTATACGATGTAAAGCCGGTGTTATAACATTGTGATATTGTAATTGTGGTATATCCATCGCCAACTATACCGGATGCTATTATTAATAGAATATTCTGCATAGTTATCCGGATTGCAATAAGATTCGATGTCACCGGTATTGGTACATCTACTAATATAAGCGTTTGAGTCCGCCCGGCCTACAAAACCGCCGACACAGCCACCTATATGGCGTTCTGTGGCTTTCCCCGTTATATTTACGCGGCTGGTGCAGCCTTCAATCGTGCCGCTGCATATACTGGCAATAGCGCCCAATATAATACTTTTACTGTAATTATATTCAATATTTCCTTCTACAGTAAGATTCCTAACGATCCCGGCTACATTTGAAAACAATCCGAGATATACTGCATTGACTGTATTATCCGGAATGATAGTGACATCATACGCATACCGGTAATTTTATGATTATTTCCATTGAAATCACCGGTGGCGCCGTCGCCGTAAATATCTCCGCTGCCAATCGGATTCCAGCCATTACCACCAAAGTCCCACTCTCCGCCAGCCGCCGTCGCGTCAGTTAAATCAATGTCGTTCATTAAAATATAATTGCCGGACAAATTATCACGGATATTATATAACTCTTCAACGGTATAAATAGGAATAAACACCTTTTCATTAACAATAACTGTAAATGTTACGGCCTCGCCCATATAATTTATGGTAAGCACCTGCGTTCCGGGTTTTGCAGCGTCATATCCGGAAACCATATCATTTGTAACCGTTACCTGTTCCTCTCCGTTGATTAACAATTTAACCTTACATCCCGATGCATCAAAAAGGCTCTCCGTAAGCATAAATTGTTTTTTTAGGCAGGCTAATAAGTTCTATGCCTTCAATCACACGCAAGTCTTGTGGATTTTCTAATAGCTGAGGATATGGATAAACCGCATCTGTATTCTGTGTCCAAACGGAGTCGAAATCAAACCCATTATACATAAAACGCATCAACATCTGCGCCTCGTTTAACGAAGTTGCACCAGCCGTTCCGGTTCCGCTTTCCGCTAAATAATATGAGTTAGCAGTCGTTCCATTGCCGCTGCTTATTGCCGAACCATCAATCACTGTTCCCAATATTATAACATTGAGATATTGTAGTGTAATTATTTTCATACCCAGTTAATTGACTAATGCCAGCCGTATAATTGTCCGAGCCATCTGACGCTTTAATTACTCCTGTATTATAGCTCGTTTTAATCGTTCCTTTGTAATTGCTTGCGCTAATACCGCCGGCAAAAGGCGTTTTGTGATCCCATTGAAGTTATTTGTCCATTATTATAACTTTTAGATATAGTTGCAAAATATATATACGCAGCAATGCCCCTGGCATACGTATAACTACCAGCAGTATACCCTGTGTCTGCGTAAATTTTCGCCTTATTCGTACACAAATTTATATTTGATTCTGAGTTATACCCTACAATACCACCTGAATAAGTATATCCACCGTTTTTAAGCTTGCAAATATTGAAGTGTTTTCGTTTGTTATATCGTAATCGTACCCTTCGAGGTTGTCCTGCCAATGCGCCTGCGTATATTCGAGAACCCCCAAGACACACTTCCCGATACGGTTCCATTATAAAATGTCAAATCGTGTACAAAAACCTGTTATATTAGCAAACAACCCCAAATAGATTTCCTCGCCGGCTCCGGGCGGAAGTGTTTGTAACATCAATACGCATACCGATGATTTTATGGTTGTTTCCGTCAAACTCACCGGAGAAAGCGCCGTTACTGTAAAGGTCTCCGCTTCCAATCGGGTTCCAGCCATTGCCGTAGAAATCCCACGCGCCGCCTTCGGCAGTCGCATCCGTTAAATCAATATCATTCATCAAAATATAACTGCCCATTAAATCCTTTCGGACATTGTAAAGGTCCTCTACTGTGTAGATAGGCTTCTTATACTTTTCCTTTACCGTAACGTCAAACGTAACTGTATGACCTACATATGTAACTGTAACGGTTTGATTCCCGGGCTTTTCTGGATCATATCCACTAATCATCTCATCTGTTACTGCAATCTCTTGGTTTCTCTTCATTTTGAAGGGAAACTGTCAATGTTGCTCCTCGAAGGTCAAGACTTTCTCCATATTCATATTCTGTTTTTATCGGTTCCGAGGAAAGCGCGACGCTTTCAATTACACGTAAATCTTGCGGATGGCTCTTAAGCTGTGGATAGGGGTATACCGCTGAACTGTTTTGCACCCAAGTATCCGTAAAATCGAAACCGCGATATATGGATGACAGCAGCATCTGGGCCTCCGTCAGCTTGTTGCACGGATGAATCCGACCCTTTGCCGTTTAAGTAGTAGCGTGTACTGTTCCGTCCGCATTGCAATTGCGCTTTCCTGAAACTGTTCCAATATTATAGGATTCGGAAACAATCGAACCACCGATACCATACGCATATCCCATTCTTATGAGGTGAAGTTTTTTTTTGCAAGCGTGACAGATACACTCGCTGTATTGTAACATTTGTCTACCGTGCCATATTCCGATACAATACCTGAAGCTCTTTTACCCCTTCCGGAAGTAGCATAACCAACCTCTGCACTTATATCACCAAGATTATAAGAACAGCTGATTTTTTGTATCTGATTTTGGCCGCCGCCTACAATACCACCTACGTCCAGCTCTAGGACTTTCTCCACTCAAGCCTTAACTCAATTTTCCCTGTTCACACAATTAGTAACGGTTGCTGGCGAACCGTAACCAAGAATTCCGCCAAGATAAATATACGAATAGTAATTATATACTAATATATCAACCTCAGACTGACAATTTATGGTGCCGGAAGCTTCTGCTGCAACGCTACCTATATAAGCTGTGCGATGTAAACTCGCTTTAATACTACCCGTAACAGTCAAATTCAACTGTACCGCTTACGTTAGCAAAAAGCCCAATATAAGTCGTGCTGTCGGCTCCAGCGGGAAGTGAATCTACAGAAATTCGCATCCCGGTAACAGAATACCGTTGCCGTCAAACTCACCGGGAGAAAGCGCCGTCGCCGTAAAGATCTCCGCTTCCAATCGGGTTCCACCTCTGCCGTCGTAATCCCACCGCCGCCATACGAGGGTAGCTTCGCTTAAATCGATGTCGTTCATTAGGATGTAGTTTGCCGTAAAGGTCATTGCGCACATTATAGAGGGTCTTCGACGGTGCGAACCTCGATATACCCATCGCTGTTTGTTGCAGCAGATGTGTATTCACCGGCAGAACCGATATAACCATCATTACTGCAAGAACTATAGACAGCAGGCGTTGACCTTTCGAATCAATTTTCTCCAACATTATAAAACCCCTTTCTGTAATACCATTATTTTTTAGTGTCATTCATATTAAAAGATCAGACTTTTTTGTGTATCTATTTGAATGGGCGTTTTATAGGTTCTCTGCGTTTTTTGACATCCTTCGTGTATCAAGCTCCGCTACATAATTTGTATTATGTGGTGAAAAAAAAAATAAAAAATGCTTTAAATTTTTAAATCTCAAGCAATTTTAGAGCAAGAAAAAAAAAGACCAATAAAGTAAAAATAAGTTATTGGTCGAGTTTTTTGTATCTATTTTCTTACAATTTGAAGACTTTTTGTATTTTTTTTATTGTAAGTCATTGATTTTTTTGACTACATATGCTATAATTATTTTTATATAGATTGTTGATATGGCACTTTCACCACATAATGCAAATTATGTGGTTTTTTTATTTATAAAAGCAGTAAGCCAAGTTTAGCAACTGCTTTCTCCCGCCTTTGTCCATTTCAACCGAAATTTGTCAAGGGCTGCAACAGATTTTTTAAAGAGTATCTAACATCGCAGTAACCAAGCTTTTGCAGTTGCATTTTATGGACTTCGCCGCTTTCAATAGTATATATTCTTGTAGTATTAATGCTTGAATGCCCCAAAATGTCGGCAAGTCTTACAATATCTTTTGCAGTGAATAAAACGTGCGGGTAAAAAAGATGGCGGAAATTATGTGGAAAAACTTTACTTCTTACAACATTGGCGCTTTCGCATAAATCCTTAAGCATTTTCCATACGGTGCTTCTGTCGAGCGGTCTGCCGCTTCTTGTTATAAACACGGAACCGCTTTTTTATCCGCTACTGTTTGATATAGGCTTTTAACATTTTACATAATTGCTTCGGTAAAAAACACGCCGTATCTTTCCCTTACAATTTATAACAGCTTGTCCTGTGTTTACGGCTTCACAGGTTACATATTTCAATTCTGAAATTCTCAGGCCTGTGCTCCCCAAAGTCTGCATTAAATAATATAGTCTTTCATTGTTCTTGTTTTTAGCTGCTGTCAAAAAGTCTTTTCATATTCGGCCTTTGTAAGTTCTTTTTTCTTTATCCGCAAATATCTGTCTTTGAATTTTTAAGGTCTTTACCTTCAGTTCGTACCAATTCATATACATGAATAATGCATTTAGCGATGATAAAATTGAATTTACACTCTTTTGGGGCATACTTGTCACACAGCTCTTTTTATATTCAAGCACTATAGATTTATCAATGCCTTTATTTCCCACCCACTCTCTAAAAAATCGAATATCGCGCATATATTTTTCTATCGTGTTGTCGCTCTTTTCTTCCTCATATAAAATATACTTTAAACCTGTTCACGATTTCATTAGTAACAGTTTTCATTATGTCAGCTTCCTTCCAATATTTTATATCTATTATAACTAATATATCTCCAATTCATGTATACAGTTTAATCGTAAAATTTTGTTTTTCAAAGGCAAATTCCAGATGTAAAATTATACCTTTTTAATATCCAATTTCTCTATTGGGACTTGCTTTATAATTATATCCATGCTGGGAGATGAAAGGCAAGACGATTAACTAATTATTCCTGAAATAAAAGCCTCTCTTAAAAGAATCCGTCCACGCAAAGAACCAAAAAACTGTTCGAACTTATAAAAACAACCAAAATAACACCCGCTAAAAAGTGCATTATCACACAAAAAGCGGTGTAACTAAAATCGTTACAATCGCTTTATGCTTAGAATACCTCTCTATCCGCCTGTCTTTATCTGTGTCTATGTCTACAATTATTCTTCGTCCTCAATCAATTTATTAATTGAAACCTTTAACACCTTTGCTGATCTTGTATAACGTATACAGACTAACGCCTTGTACTGTCTTCTCACTTTTCTAAATTTCCAATTGTCGAGGTGCATACGTCAACCAATTCGGCTAATTTCTCTTGCGTAATCTTCTCTTTATTGGACTTATTTAGATTATAGACCTGCCTGTAGTATTTAATTTTGCTGCCGATTTGCTGGTAAAATTTCTTTTCTTGTGTATCCATGACTATCACCTCTAGTGATATTTTCACACAGATATACAATATTATCCATAGAATGTAATTGATATTTGTCATTATAAATGATTATTTTATTGCTATTACGCAAATACTTTATAAATTATTGGAAAATAATCTTTTTAATCATATTCATTACACACAAAAAAAACACCCATACAGCATCTGTATGGGTGTTTTTCATTTGAGGCACCACCGGACTTGAACCGGGGATGAAGGTGTTGCAGACCTCTGCCTTACCACTTGGCTATGGTGCCATATAAATTTTACACTGTCTAATGTATGCAGCTGCCATTAAATTGATGACAAAATTTAATGATAAATCAGAATAAAAGGCGCAAATTTTTTAAAAAATATGCGCCTTTCTCTGTTGTTGGAGCGGAAGACGAGATTCGAACTCGCGACGTTCACCTTGGCAAGGTGACGCTCTACCACTGAGCCACTCCCGCATAAATTGGTGCCTCCGGTCGGAATCGAACCAACGACACAGGGATTTTCAGTCCCTTGCTCTACCGACTGAGCTACAGTGGCATTTGCGCTAAAACATCAAACGCATTTATAAAAATAAAAATGGCGACCCGGAAGGGGCTCGAACCCTCGACCTCCAGCGTGACAGGCTGGCGTTCTAACCAACTGAACTACCGGGCCAAAATTGGTGGGAGTTACAGGGCTCGAACCTGTGACCCTCTGCTTGTAAGGCAGATGCTCTCCCCAGCTGAGCTAAACTCCCACACGATGCCGCCTTTCGAGCGACATGGACTATTATACAGAATTCACGCCCCTGTGTCAAGTCTATTTTATCCCGAAATCAATCAAATTATTTCATTTTTATTATTTAACAGAAAATTTCAATCGTTATTGCCTAATATTTTACTTTTTCGCCGTTTTTTTTCTTTTTCTGCATTATTCTAAACATGCATGCAGCAGGTCTGTCAGTTCCTTTTTATCAAAATTATAAATTTTATCACAAAATTGGCATGTGAGTTCGGCCTGTCCCTGCTCGTCAATCAGCTTTTGCATTTCCTCCCGCCCCATGCTAATCAGCGCCTTTTCGACGCGCGCCCGGCAGCAGTCACACACATACGCCGGCGTTACAGCGTCGTTGTAAACGCGCATATCGAAGCCCCTGCGTTACACGGAAGATAATATCCTCACAGGACATGTTTTCTTGCAGCATCGTCGTAATAGACGGCAGGAGGCAATTGTCTCTTCTAGCTTTTTCGCGTCCTCGTCCGTGCTACCCGGCATCAATTGCAAAATAAAAACCGCCCGCCTTAATTACGCTGCCGTCCGTGTCTACCAGCACGCCGAGTGCAATTGCACTTGGCACCTGCTCCGATATTGCATAATACGCTGTCAAATCCTCCGCAATCTCGCCCGAGACGAGCTCTATCTGCGCCACATACGGCTCTTTTAGCCCGAGGTCGCAGATAACCGAGAGTGTTCCCTTGCCGACTGCGCCGCCGACATTGAGCTTGCCCGGTACTTTGTCCGGCAGCACCGCGCCCGGATTGACGCTGTAGCCTTTTGACCTCGCCCTTTGCATTGCCGACTGCGAGCACGCCCTCGAGCGGGCCGTCGCCCTTCACGCGCAGCGTAATTGTATCGCGCTCGCCCTTTAGCATCGTCCCCATCATCGCCGCTGCCGTCAAAAGCCGCCCAAAAGCGCCGCCGTTGCAATTGGATAGCTGTGGTGAATCTGCTGCGCGCGGCCGACAAGCTCCGTCGTTTCCGCCGCAAAAATCCGTATTGTTCCGTCATTGCTGACACCTCTTAAAATTGTATCCGCCATGTTGATTCCATTTTCCTTTCTTTACATAAAGCCAAGCCTATTTTCGTTTATTTTATAATCGTTTTCAGGTACTGTGTGAACTCGTCTTTTTAAATCGTCGCGCGCGAGTGCAAATTCGACCGTCGCCTCTAAAAGCCCATCCGGTTGCCTACGTCGTAGCGCCGCCCGATAAAGTCATACGCGTACACATCCTCGAGCGAGCAAAGCTGCTTTAACGCGTCGGTAAGCTGTATCTCGCCGCCCGCGCCCGCGCCCGTCTGCTCAATGCATTCAAAAATTTTCGGCGAAATAATATACCGGCCCAAAATCGCGATATTCGACGGTGCGACCTCCTTTTTTCGGCTTTTCTACCAAGTCGGACACCTTGTACACGCGATCGCCCACCGGCCGGCACGCCACCGCGCCGTATTTTGAGATGTCGTCGGGCGAAACAGTCTGTACACCGAGCACCGTCGACTGGTATTTGTCGTACACTTCAATCATCTGCGCGAGGCACGGCTTGTCCGAGCGCACGATATCGTCGCCGAGCAAAACGGCAAACGGCTCGTTGCCGATAAAGGTTTTGCACAGTGAATCGCGTGGCCGAGGCCTTTCGCCTCCTTCTGGCGCACATAGTAGATATTCGCCATGTTGGAGATATCCTGCACGACCTTAATCATGTCCTTCTTCCCGCTCTTTTCGAGCTCCGTCTCCAGCTCATACGCCTTGTCAAAGTGGTCCTCAATCGCGCGTTTTGTACGGCCTGTTACGATAATAATATCCTCAATCCCGCTTTTGACCGCCTCATCTATAATATATTGAATCGTCGGCGTGTCGACGATTGGGAGCATTCCTTCGGCATTGCCTTCGTCGCGGGTAGAAACCGCGTTCCGAGCCCGCCGCGGGGATGACCGCTTTTCTCACCTTCATAGTGTATCCCTCCATATCTTAGGTTTTATCTATTCTTATTCATAAATCACATTGCTTGTCTCTATTGTAACAACTTCACATAAAATTGTAAACATTATTTTCTTAAAAAATTGTAAGACGGTGATAAATATGGTATAATACGCAAGAGCAGAGCTCTTGCGCTTTGAAAGTCGCTGTCGGGACACCGTCCCTCCTGCGGCAACCGCCGCATCGCGCCTTTTCGAGTCTGTGCGCTGAAATACACAAAAGCGGAGTTTTTGCGCAACGGCACGCACGCGTGCCGTTGGAAAAAGCCACTGTCGGGGCAACGCCCCCTCCTGCGGCAAAGGCCGCACCGTGTCTTTTCGAATCTGTGCGCTGACAGTAATTTTTTTCGGGTTTACTTACTAAAAGATAGTGTATTTACATACAAAACAAAATTTTTTACATTTATCAGCCCATAATAGTATAAACTAAATTCTAAACGATATTAAAATGAATACAGGAGGCATAAATATGGAGGACAAGGAACTGTTTGAAAGCCTTTCGTACCACGTTAAGCACGCAAACGAGGGGTTTTGTGAAGAGCTGAAAAACGAAGCGTATGAATACTGCGAGGGGGTACAAGGACTTTTGTCGCTTGCAAAAAACTGAGCGGGAGGCTTGCGCGCTGTCGGAAGAAATCGCGAAGGAAAACGGCTTTGTACCGCTTAGCAGCAAGGAGGAGTTAAAGCCGGGCGACAAGGTTTATGCAATCAACAACAAAAAGGCCATTTTGCTCGCAGTAATCGGAACGGGCGACATCGACGGCGGCGTAAGCCTCGTCGGGGCGCACATTGACTCGCCGCGCATCGACCTGAAGTCACGCCCTCTATTTGAGGACGAAAATATAGCGTGGCTTAAGACGCAGTACTACGGCGGCATCAAGAAATATCAATGGCTCGCGCTGCCGCTCGCAATGCACGGCACGGTCTGCAAGTCGGACGGCACAAGCGTTGAGGTCTGCATCGGCGAGGACGCGGCGGACCCGGTCTTCACAATCACGGACCTTTTGCCGCATTTGTCACAGGAGCAGATGCAAAAGCAGCTCGCAAAAGCCTTTGATGCGGACAATTTCCACGTTTTGATTGGCTCTCTGCCGAAGGGCGGCGACGACATTAAAGAAAAAATCAAGTTCAATATTCTGTCGATGCTGTTTGAAAAATACGGCATGGTCGAGGAGGACTTTTTACAAGTGCGGAGCTGGAGTTCGTTCCGGCGGGCAGCGCGCGCGACGTTGGGCTCGACCGCTCGTTTGTCGGCGCGTATGGACAGGACGACCGCGTATGTGCGTATGCGGCGCTAAAGGGCATCACCGACGCATGTATCAAGGGCGTACCGAAAAAAGACGGCGGTGTGTATGCTTGTCGACAAGGAGGAAATCGGCTCTATGGGGCAAACGGGGATGAAGTCCCGCTTCTTTGAGCTGACGCTGGGCGAGATGATTACAAAGCTGAAGGGCGGCTGCGACGCGTATACGTTAAACCGCGTGCTGGCGAACAGCTGCTGCCTGTCGGCGGACGTCGGCGCGGCGTACGACCCGCAGTATCCGTCCGTTTACGACAAAAGAACGCCGCGTTTGCGGGCTGCGGCGTGCTGATTTCAAAATACACCGGCGGACGCGGCAAGTCCGACTCGAGCGACGCAAAACGCCGAATTCGTGGCAAAGGTACGCAAAATCTTTAACGATAACAAAATTTTTGTGGCAGAACGGCGAGCTCGGTAAGGTCGACGTGGGAGGCGGCGGCACAATTGCGCAGTATGTGGCGAACCTCGGGCTTAATGTGCTCGACTGCGGCACGCCGATTTTGTGTATGCATGCGCCGTTTGAGCTGTCGAGCAAGTTTGACTGCCTGATGACGTATAAGGCGTACCGCGCGTTTTTGAGGCGAAATAATTTGTGAAAAAAAGTACTCCGTTTGGAGTACTTTTTTATAATTACATTAATTGGAGGACATTACTATGGTTGTTTTGACAAATTCGGAAATGAACCAATTTTCTTATCAGGACTGGGCTGTTTATTTCGCTAAAAATAAGCGGCTAAATATTGATTTTCTCGGGAAACACCGTTGTCAGAGGCGGATAAATCTTTGGTTTTTCCCTCTATACGGGCGTTTCAAAAGGGCGAAGGGTCTGACGGCAGCCATTTGATGAAAAACAGTTGAAGTATTTGTGAAAAAACAGGCGAGTATGCGTATCGCGATGCAATGTCGTGGTTTATCAAGGAAGAAAACTGGCACTCTGCATATCTGAAAAAATATATGGACTACTATCAGGTAAAAAGCTTGAATAAGTCTTTTCTCGACCGTGTTTTCGTAAGTTAAGAGCATTGGGCGGGCTAAAGGGCGAGGTCACCGTCCTTGTAACCGCTGAGATGATTGCACTTACATATTACGACGCGCTGGCGAAAAGCACGGACTCTCCCGTATTAAAAAGCATCTGCGAGCAGATGCTTCACGACGAGCTGCCGCATATTATGTTTCAGTCCCACACCTTACAATACTTTAAAAACGGTCCTGCTTTCAATTTTGCGCGGATGATTGTCATGGAAATTACTTCTTTTTCGTATGGAGCGCGTTTCGTGACGTATTTCGTGCAGGCGGATATTGTTTGAGCCAATTTTTAAAAGAAAACAGGGGGTACCTGCGCCAATCGATTCAACTTTCAAAAAAATAAGTTTCGTACGGGAGGGCCTCCGTGCCCTTCGTGACCCACGGTGCGATCGGAAACCGCACCCTATTGCTTCATTGTGCCACACAGCGCAAAAATATACTTTGATTTATAATCAAATATACATTATCTATTAATCAATTTAAGTAGTATAACACAAATGAATATTGCGTATTAATAAATAATTATTTGATAATCACTCAACCTCCTGTTCCAGTGCGTCAAATTCCGGCGTATTTAAAATTGATAAGCAGAAACACCAAACGCATTACATAGTTTTAAAAATAGTAATCATCCGTACGCGTCTATTATGTGGCGCTTTCAATATATCTTTTATGGTTTTTTTCTGTGATACCCGATTGCTTAGCAAGTTTTTTAATAGGAATTTCTTTCTCTTCGCACAATTGTTTTTATTCGGTGAGCAACCGCTTCATTTATTGTCATTATATTCCCCTCCTGTTTTTTAGTATAGTACGAATTATTGAATCATTGTATACGCATGTGTGCGTAAGACTTCATAAAAATATTATCATTATTAAAACTGCAACGTTAGTGATATATCACTGATTCATTATAAAATATAAAATAAAATTTCATAGGCTACAGGTAATACTATTTTAATTATTTTCACAAATTCCTTGACAGGGCGGCGGCAAGGGGTATAATATCTTTATTACTTTAATGTGATAAAGATATGAATTGCGAATAGGACGTGAAACCATGTTGAATTTAAAATACCACACGCCGGAGGGCGTGATGGACTATTGCCGGACGAGTGCGAGGCAAAAGCGCTCCATCGAGCAGAAAATGGGCGCTATCGTTTCGCCAAAACGGCTACCGCCCAATACAGACGCCGGCGTTCGAGTACTACGACCTCTACGCGGACGGCAGCGGCGACATCTCGCCGGAAAAGCTCTACAAGTTTTTGACCCGCAGGGGCGCATCCTCGCGCTGCGCGGCGACATTACGACCTCGATTGCGCGCGTCATGGGCACAAAGTACAACGGCCCGATGCCGGCGCGGCTGTGCTATGTGGCGGACGCGTTCCGCTACAACGGTTCTGCTTCGTCGCGCAGCTCCGAATTTACGCAGGCGGGGATTGAGCTGATTGGCGACGGCTCGTGCGAGGCGGACGCCGAGGCGATTATGGTGACGATTTCGGCCCTGCTGGCGCGGGGCTCGGGGAGTTCAAATTGACATCGGACAGGTAGAGTTTTTCAAGGGTCTTGCCGAACAAGTCGGTCTCGACGCGGAGGATTTTGAGCGGATCCGCACACATATCGACTTTAAAGATTCGGTGTCAATCGCACAGGTAGCGAAAAAGTACGACGCGGACGCAGAAATTATTGATATCCTGTGCCGGATGCCGTATTTGTTCGGCAATGCCGAGGTGCTCGAGCAGGCGAAATCGCCGGAGCTGAACACACGCAGCGCGGCGGCGCTCGAAAATTTGGAACAGGTGTATCGTCTTTTGTGCGCTTGCGGCTTTGGAAAAGTATGTGTCAATTGACCTCGGTATGCTGCAAAGCCTCGACTACTATACGGGCGTAATTTTCAAGGGCGTGACGTACGACGTGGGTTTTTTTTCGGTGTGCGGCGGCGGCCGCTATGACACCTTAATTGAAATTTCGGAAAAGATACGAGCGCGGTCGGAATTGCGATTGGGGTCAACCGCGTGCTCTCGGCGCTGATGCGGCAGAAAAAAACGATTGTAACGCCGAAAACGGACGCGCTGATGGTGATGGGGGCGGACTTTGCGGCCGCGTATGCTGGCGCAGAAGCTGCGCGGCGCGGGCTATTGTGTCGAAAACTTCTACGGCGACGCACAAAGCGCACTTGCCGCGACAAAGCGCGCGGGATTGCGGCAGCGATTCGCCTGACGGAAAATGGGGCGGAAATCATGTATGCGGACGGAACAGCAGCGCCGCTTGACATAGCAAAAATCGGGAAGGAGGCCGTACTATGAATTACTTAACAATTGCGCTCGCAAAGGGGCGTCTTGCGGAAATTTCGATGGATTTTTTTTGAAAATCGGCCTCGATTGCTCGAAATGAAACAAAAATCGCGTAAATTGATCTTTACGGACGAAAAATAAGGTAAAATTTATCTTGGTGAAAGCGAGCGACGTACCGACATACGTCGAATACGGCGCGGCGGACATCGGTATTGTCGGCAAGGACACACTTTTAGAAGAGGGGCGCAGCCTGTACGAGATGATTGACCTCGGCATTGGGCAAGTGCCGGATGTGCGTCTGCGGGCCGGAGGAAAATGCGTGAAAATTAGCAACGATGAACAATCTGCGTGTTGCGTCGAAGTTTACAAACATCGCGCGCAGCTACTTCTTTCGCGAAAAGGGGCGTACAGTCGAAATTATTAAACTGAACGGCTCGGTCGAGCTTGCGCCGCTGACGGGATTGTCGGAGGTCATTGTCGACATCGTCGAGTCGGGTAAAACGCTCGCCGAAAACGGGGCTGACCGTACTTGAAGAAGTGTGCGACATTTCCGCGCGCTTTGTCGTGAACCGCGTCAGCATGAAATGGAGCGCGAGCGGATTTTGTCTATTATAGAAAAAATGAAAGCAGTGATGGAAGAGGAGGGAACGGGCGTATGAAGCTGTATCCGGCAATTGACATCAAGGACGGGAAGTGCGTCCGCCTCTATCAGGGACGCTTCGACGACGTAACCGTTTACGGCGACGACCCGGCGGCGATGGCACAAAAGTGGGCCGCGCAGGGGCGGAGTTTTTACATGTTGTCGACCTTGACGGCGCGCTCGCGGGCGACAGCGTCAGCGCAAAGGCGATTGCAGCCGTTTGTGCGGCGGTAGACCTGCCTGTACAGACGGGCGGCGGCGTCCGCACGCTTTCTGATATTGAAAAACGCTTGTCATGGGGCGTAAACCGTGTTATACTTGGTACAATAGCAGTCAAAGAGCCGCACCTCGTCGCAGAAGCAGTCGTGCGGTTCGGGGCGAAAAAATCGTCGTCGGTATCGACGCAAGGACGGATTCGTCGCGACGCACGGCTGGGAACAGTCAGCGCACGCGGCGCGGTCGAATTTGGTAAAGCAGATGCAGGATGTCGGCGTTACGACGATTGTGTATACCGATATTGCGACGGACGGGACGCTCGCGGGGGCGAATGTCGCAGCAATGCAGGAGATGGCGGCGGCCGTACCGAAAATTGATGTGATTGCATCAGGCGGCATCCGGAGTCTTGACGATATTTTGGCTTTTTAACGGCAGCGGTGTTGGCGGTGTCATTGTCGGAAAGGCGCTCTATACGGGGCGCGTCGACCTCAATGATGCGATTATAAAAACAAAAACTTATAATATAAAACTATAGTATAAAGGATGGCGAAGAACATGAGCTGGATAGATATGCTCAAATTTGATGAAAAAGGGCTTTTTGCCCGCAATTGTACAGGATATTGATACAAACCGGGTACTAATGGTCGCATACGTCAACAAAGAGTCGTTGCAGATGACGCTCGACACGAAAAAAAGCGACGTTTTTCCCGCAGCCGGCAGAAATTGTGGGTCAAGGGCGAGCACTCGGGCCATTTTATGTACATACAGGAAATCTATGTCGACTGCGACGCGGATACGCTTATTTTTAAAGTAAAGCCGGCGGGCGCGGCGTGCCATACGGGAAACTACTCCTGTTTTTACCGGAAAGCGGAGGGCGAGTCGCTTACAGAAGTGAAAACAGAACACGCAGCCGACCCGGGTATTTTTTCTGATGTATACAAGGTAATAGAAGACCGCAGGGACAACCCGAAGGAAGGCTCGTACACAAATTATTTGTTTGAAAAAGGGATTGACAAAATCTTAAAAAGGTCGGCGAGGAAACGGCAGAGGTTATCATCGGCGCAAAAAACGCGAGTAAGGACGAAATCCAGTACGAGGTCGCGGATTTGATGTACCACTTATCGGTCATGCTGTGCGAGCGGGGTCTGTGCTGGAACGATATCTACGAAGAGCTGTATAAGCGGTATAAATAAAGCGGAGGGCGTGCGTGATGCGTAAAAAGTATATAGTATCGTCTGTGTCTTTGCTGCAAGCCTCCTTCTGCTGTTGTGCAGCTGCAGTCAGCAGCCCGCTCCTACACCAGCGCCAACTTCTTCTCCGGCTGCGCAGGAAACAGCAACGCCAACGCCGGAGGGCGGCGTTGTGATTGACAACTTGTGGGCCAATGGGTTCCGATTGGCGTAAATGGTAAGGGGTATATGTCGTTTTTGGCGGACGGTACAATGGTTCGCTTTGAAGAAAAAGAGAAAACGCCGCGCCGCTTATCCAAGAACAACGGTATGAAATCGTGAGCGAAAATACCTTCCGTATGATTCACAACAGCGGCGCTGTGTCGCATGAATATGAATTTGAAGTAATCAATGACGGAAAGACGCTCAATATTTACGACCCCTACGGGTCGGGATACGGATGGCGAGCGAATTTTACCGGATTGATGATGTAGATTAAAATATGAAAAAAGCTCCCATATGGGAGTTTTTTTGTTTTGTTCTTACTTTGTTCGTAAATTGTTTCAAATTTATTTTTGATTTGTTCATACCCACGTCATAATTAGGCTGTATACTAATACTCGTAACAAGGAAGTCTTCTTCATATATTTCCCCTTAAAAAATAGTATAAAAGCGCCCTCTTCCCCGGAGGTGCGCTTTTATACTATTTAATTTAAATTTTTTGTTTTAACTGTTAAAATTCAAAATCAACGCACGTGCGTGCAAGACGGACTTCTTTACAAACGCGGATACTTTTTGTGCTCCGGATTCACCTGATAGCGCGCAAGCGCGTCCATCGTTCAAATTCACTAATTAGGCACGCGTCATACGCCGCTTCATCCGCTGTATTACAATTCACGCCGACCTCTAAAGCTTTAATTTCTTCAATTACGCCGACAAAGCGCCTCGAGTTTTTGTTTGATTTTAGCGCATTTTCCTGTTTTGTTTGCCCGTTTGCCTCATCTTTTAATTTCCACATTACAATATGTTTTATCATTTCATTTGCTCCCTTCTGCTTTTATTTTACAATAGATTTATTATAATCCAGTAAGCTGTCCTTCGTCAATAGAAAGCCTGTATAATAAGGCCCTGTGAAATATTGTTTTTAACCCTTGCTTAATCCCGTTTTATTTGCTATAATAATAAGTGGTGTTTTATACGCTGTTTGATATAGACAGACTGCTATTTCCTTGTTTTTGCTTTTACTCGATTGTCTGATTTTTACAAGCAGCTTTTCAAAATACAAGATATTGATTTTATTTTTAAACTGTATTTTTAATAATAATAAAACCCACAATTTTCTCCACAGAGCAATTTATAGAAAATAGTTGATTTTATCGTATTTTTATCACACAGAAAAAAGTTTTCCACAGGTGTTTATAACTATGTGGAAAACTTAGACTGATTTATCCTATACAAGCGATTGTTTTTTCACATACTTACGATAGATTGAGGGAGTTTTGTAAATGCAGGTCGTACAAATATGGAACCAAATATTAGCGCTGATTGAGCCGGAGGTTACAAATGTCGCGTTTTCGACGTGGTTTAAAGACATCAACCCAATTATGCTCGACGGGACGACGCTGACGCTGTCCGTTTCCAATGATTTGATTTTATCCACAATAAAAAAGAAGATATTTTGATTTGATTCAAAATGCGCTGACGGCCGTGCTCGGGGAAGGGTATCAGATAAATCTCGTAGTCGGTGACAATTATGAGACGAGCGAGTCTGTTGCGCAGCCGCCCGTGACGGCGGATATTTCTAAAACAAATGTGAAAGATAATTTCTATTTAAACCCGAAATATACGTTTGATACCTTTGTTGTTGGTAACTCGAATCACTTTTGCGCACGCGGCGGCGGTTGCAGTTGCGGAGGCGCCAGCGCAGACGTACAACCCATTGTTTTTATACGGCGACTCTGGGCTTGGTAAGACACATTTGATGCATGCAATTGCAAATTACGCAAAGTCGATGAACCCGGACGCAAAGATTGTATATATTTCCTCGGAAAAGTTTACAAACGAACTGATACAGGCGATTTCGACCCGTACGACGGCACAGTTTCGAGTAAATACCGCAATGCGGATATTTTGTTGATTGACGATATTCAGTTTCTTGCGGGAAAAGAAATGGCACAGGAGGAGTTTTTTTCATACCTTTAACGATTTATATAACGCAAATAAGCAGATTGTGCTGACGAGTGATCGGCTTCCGCGTGAGATTAATACGTTGGAAGACAGACTCGTACACGGTTCGAGTGCGGCCTGATTGGCGATATTAAGCCGCCGGACTACGAAACGCGGATTGCTATTCTACAAAAAAGGCGTCACAGGATAATGTAGAAGTGCCGTACGACGTTTACTGCTACATGGCCGACAGTATTAAGTCTAATATCCGTGAATTAGGGGCGCGCTGACGCGGATTATATCGTATTCAAGAATAACAGGAAGAAAGCTCGACCTCGCTTTAGCAGAAGAAAGCGCTGCGCAGCGTGATTGAACAAAAAGGCGTCGTGCGGATTACAGCAAAGTCAATTAACGAAGTTGTATCAAAATATTATAACATTCCAATTGAAGATATCAAAGGAAAACGCAAGACACAAGATATCGCCGACGCAAGGCAGGTAGCGATGTATTTGTGCCGTACGCTGACGGATATGTCGTTTGTCGTGATTGGGAAAGAATACGGCGGCAGACATTACACAACCGTTATGCACGCGGTTGATAATATAGAAGACAGTATTAAAAACAATAGTGAGGTTGCTTCCGCGGTAGAAACAATGACAAAACAGTTAAAGACGATTTTAAACTGATTTTTCCACAGATAAATGTGGACATGTTTAAAACCTGATGTGGACGGATGTGGTATTGTGAATGATGTGAAAAACTTTTGTTCATTCTCCTTATGTTATACACAGGAAGAAACTTAGTTTTATCAAGGGTTTATCCCGTTTTTCCATAGTTTCCACACCCCCTACTAATACTACTACTATCATTATCTTTTATTTATTTTTTTTTTTATTTTATGAAAAAGGATGGTACATATGAAATTTATTTGTGATAAAGCAAACCTGCTCGAAGCAATCAATACGGTTCAAAAGCGGTCAGCCAGAAATCAACCCTGCCGATTTTGGAGGGAATCTTAATTGAATGTACGGAAGAAAAATTAATTTAACCGGAAATGATTTAGAGCTTGGAATTCGGTATGAAGTGGAAGCAAGCGTTTCCGAGCCGGGCAGTATTGTGTTAAACTCAAGAATGTTTGGTGATATTATCCGTAAATTACCGGATGCGCCGGTTTTACTCGACTGTGATGAAAACAATATTACAAAAATTAAATGTGTAAATGTCGACTTTGATATATCCGGCCTGATGGCTTCTGAATTTCCGAAAATTACAGAAGTGGAAAAGGATACTTCTATTAAAATCGAGGCGAGCAAGCTTAAGAAAATGATCAAACAGACGATTTTTGCCGTATCCCTCCGGGAAAATAAGCCGGTATTAACTGGTGCGCTGTTTGAAATCGACGGGCCGCGCTTTACAATGGTAGCGAGCGACGGTTACCGCCTTGCAATCCGCAATGAGCAAATTGAGGATGAAGGAAAAACAGTGACTGCAATCGTGCCGGGTAAGACATTAAACGAGCTTTTAAAAATCATAAAAGATGACGATACTATTATTACGGCGTATTTTACGGATAAACATGTATTGTTCGAGTTTGAAAACTTTACTGTTACCTCGCGCCTGCGCGATGGAGAGTATATTAAATATAAATCGGCGATTCCGTCTGAGTATAACATCGAGATTAAGGCAGAGGTTGCGTCCTTCTGCGATGCAATCGACCGCGCATCGCTGATTATTAATACAGAATCGGCAAAAAGTCCGTTAAAGCTCGATATCAAAGACGATACGATTACGATGAGCTGTAGTTCCCATATGGGAAGGTATCGGATATTTTAAACGTCGATTCAAGCGGCGGCGAGCTGTTGATTGGGTTTAATCATAAATATCTTTGGGACGCGCTCAAAAACTGTGACTGTGAAGAAGTAAAAATGAAGTTTATTACACAGCGCTATCCGCTGATTATTACGCCTTTAGAGGGTGAAGAATTTTTATATATGATTCTTCCGATTATTATTCAGGCATAGAACAGGAAAAATATAATAAAGGCACGGTGCGCCTCTATGGAAAAAATAGAGCTCCAATCACAACTGAATATATCAAATTAGATAAATTATTAAAGTTTTCCGGAATTGCGGAAAACGGGGCGGACGCAAAAGATATGATATTAGACGAGATGGTGTCCTATAACGGAGAAATTTGTACAATGCGCGGGAAGAAGGTACGGCCGGGGGACACGGTCGTAATTGTGTTTGAAGATGAAACCGTGCAGATTATGGTAAATGATATGTATATTCAGCAGCTTACGCTTCAAAATTTCCGTAATTATGAAACGGCGTCCGTTTCATTTCTAAATGGGACAAATATTATATATGGCAACAATGCGCAGGGAAAAACAAATATTTTAGAAGCTATCTTTTTGTTTTGTACTGGGCGGTCTCACCGGCGCGCCTCTGATAAAGAGATGATTCGGCAGGAGCAGACGCGCAGTGTAATTGACCTTGCGTTTTGTGACGATGTGCGCGATTATGTTGGACAGATGAAGCTGTTAGAGGGAAAAAAGAAATTTGTCAGCATTAATAAAGTACCTGTAAAAAAAAATTAGCCTGATTGCCGATTATATTAATGTTGTGATGTTTTCGCCAGAGGATTTATCTATTATTAAGGATTCTCCGGCGGAACGGCGGCGCTTTTCGATATGTCGGTGAGCCAGCTTTCGCCTGTATATGTGTCGTTATTAAATGAGTATATAAAAATATTAAAACAGCGGAACAATTTATTAAAAAGAAATTAAGCGCAGCGGGAAAAAGCGACGATACGCTTGATATTTGGGATACATATTTAATTGATTTATCGTGTAAGATTATCCGCTATCGGCGCGAATTTTTGGAAAAGCTTATGGGGTATTCCTGTGTGATTCATAGAGAAATATCGGGCGAGACGTTAGAGGTGCAGTATTGCTCTAACTGCTGTGAAAGTGTTGCACATAACGAGCAATTACAACAACAGCTCAAAGAAAGAGTCAAAAAAAAGCCGGCGGCGCGACATTGAAACAGGGACGAGCAATATTGGATGCCATCGGGACGATTTTGTTTTTTACATTAATGGCAGAGACGCAAAGCTCTATGGCTCACAGGGGCAGCAGCGCAGCGTTGTGCTTAGCTTAAAGCTCGCTTTGACGGAGGTAATCCGACAGTCGCGGGGCACATATCCTGTTATTTTATTAGACGATATCATGAGCGAATTGGACGAGTCGAGACGGCTTTATTTATCAGGAAAAATAAAGGGAAAACAGGTGATTTTTGACCTGTACGGACCGGCCGGACGCGGCGGCTTATGAAAATGTAAAATATTTTTATGTTCACAATAATACGGTGACGGAGGATGCGGGATGTATCTCCATTTAGGGTCTGACGTTGTTGTTTCACAGTCTGAAATTATTGCGATTTTGGACCTTGATACAACGTCGGTTTCAAAAAATTACAAGACAGTTTTTAGATACAACACAAAAAGAGTGGAAAAGTTGTTGCTGTCAGTGAAAGCGACCTGCCGAAAAGTTATGTGCTGTGTGGAAAAAAGGATGACTTTTTTGATTTATATTTCACCTTTGTCGGCGCAAACGCTCTATAAACGTGCAGCCGGTATGTTTAAGATTGAGTAAAATAAGGCTTACTACCTTTAGATACAGAAAGGACTTGTTACTGCGATGATGGAGAACAACACGGTAAATAATAATTACGACGAAAACCAAATACAGGTGTTAGAGGGGCTTGAGGCCGTAAGGAAGCGCCCGGGTATGTATATTGGCTCGACCTCAATCCGCGGCTTACACCATCTTGTCTATGAAATCGTCGATAATGCGATTGACGAGGCTTTGGCTGGTTTTTGTAAAAATATTGAGGTTACCATTAACAAGGAAAATATTGTAACTGTGACCGACGACGGGCGTGGTATCCCGACGGGAATTCACCCAAAATGGGGATTTCGACGCTTGAGGTTGTATTTACAATCCTGCACGCGGGCGGTAAGTTCGGCGGCGGCGGATATAAGGTATCCGGCGGTCTGCATGGCGTTGGTTCCTCTGTTGTAAATGCGCTGTCCGAGTGGCTTGAGGTAGAGGTCTGCACAGGAGAGGAAATCTATTATCAAAAGTTTGCGCGCGGTAAGAGCTGCGGGCCGGCAAAGGTAATTGGAACGACGGATAAAACCGGTACAAAGGTCAGCTTTAAGGCGGACGAACAAATTTTGAAACAATAGAGTACGAATACGAAACGCTGTTGGTGCGTCTGCGGGAGCAAGCGTTTTTAAACGCCGGGATTCATATTAGCTTTACCGACTTGCGCGGTGAGGAGCCTGTTGTCAATAAAATGTGCTACGAGGGCGGTATCCGCGAATTTGTCACCCATATTAACCGGAAAAAGATTCCGATTCATGACAATGTAATCTACTTTGACGGGCAAAAGAACGATGCATATGTGGAAATCGCGATGCAGTATACGGACAGCTATAATGAAACGATGGTAAGCTTCGCGAATAATATCAATACGACAGAGGGCGGTACGCATGAGGTCGGCTTTAAGGCTGCGCTGACGCGTGTATTTAACGATTATGCGAGAAAGTACAACATCCTTAAAGAAAAAGACCAGAACCTGACCGGTGAGGACGTTCGTGAAGGCTTGACAGCCGTTATTAGCGTGAAGGTGGTTGAGGCGCAGTTCGAGGGGCAAACAAAGACAAAGCTCGGCAACTCGGAGATACGCGGGCTGGTGGATAAGGCAGTCAGCGATAAGTTTGCGGCGTACTTAGAGGAAAATCCGGCTGTCGCAAAGATGATTTTAGAAAAATCCTTAACAGCGTCGCGGGCGCGTGAAGCAGCAAGGAAAGCGCGTGAAGCAACGCGCAAATCGAGCACGCTGGGCGATTCGTCGCTATTGGGTAAGCTGGCGCTGCTCGGGCAACGACCCGGAAAAGAACGAGATTTATATTGTCGAGGGTGACTCGGCGGGCGGCTCTGCCAAACAGGGCAGAGACAGAAGCTTTCAGGCGATTTTGCCGCTTTGGGGCAAGATGCTCAACGTTGAAAAAGCGCGGATTGATAAAGTATATGGCAACGAAAAAGCTGCTGCCGATTATTATGTCGCTGGGGACAGGGATTGGCGATGAGTTCGATATTTCAAAGCTGAAATATCATAAAATTATAATTATGGCCGATGCCGATGTCGACGGCTCGCATATTCGGACGCTTTTACTGACCTTCTTTTTTCCGTCACATGCGTCCGCTGGTGGACAATGGATATATTTATTTGGCGCAGCCGCCGCTGTTTAAGGTGTCAAGGGCAAGAATATTCAATACGTTTATAATGATTTGGATTTGCCGAAGGCGACTGCGGAGTTTGGCGGGAAGTGTGACGTACAGCGTTACAAAGGTCTTGGCGAAATGACGGCGACACAGCTTTGGGAAACGACGATGAACCCGGAAACGCGCACAATGAAGCGTGTTACGGTAGATGACGCGGTATTGGCGGACGAGATGTTTACGGTGCTGATGGGCGATAATGTAGAGCCGCGGCGTGAATTTATTGAAAGAACGCAAGTCTTGTTACGAATCTTGATATATAAAAAGATACAGGCTGAAATAAGCCTGTATCTTTTATTTATGAATCAATTTTATAAATAAAAATCGTGGTTATGAATCGTCATATAATACGGACGATTGTTTGAAATCCAGCTATTTGCAGCGGTACGCGGATTTAGAAAGTAGAGTGAATTGCCGGCAATATTTTCGCCGCGCAGCGCGCGTTTTGCACTAATCATACTTTCGGCTGACGGTGTGTTGTAAATAGAACCATTCATAATCGGCTCAAACTGTACGCCATGCGTACGGTCAAAAATTACGGTATAAATCGTGTTAGGAAACTCATTGCTTTTCACACGGTTTAGAATAACATTTCCAACCGCAACCTTACCACTTGCGGGTTCACCGCTGCTTTCTGCTTCAATAATCCGGCCGAGCCAGAAAAATCTCGTCTTTTAGTGTAACGCCAGTCAATCAATGAACTGTTGACACTGACGCCGCTTTTATTGATCTGGACAATATAGTACGTATTATCCCATCCAACCTTTGCACTGAAGCTTTCGGCTACAAAACGCACCGGCACATATAATCTTCCTGAATGAATACGCGCACTTTTATTTAGAATAACTTTTTCTGCCGTTTACATAAGCTTCTTTTTTATTCTCAGTGATTTGTATCGTTGTGCTGCCCTGTTTAATTGTTGCAGTCGCTCTGCTCTGGTCCCATGTAACGCTGTGGGCGCCGAGCGCATCACTCACAAAGCGGATCGGCACAAATGTCGTGTCGTAGTCAATAAATGCAGGCGCGTCTGTTTTGATAAAACTGCCGTTTACCGATATGTCAATTGGGATATTTTTATCTGGTGTTGCAGCAGCACTTACTGCTGTGGTAAAGCAAAGTAAAACAAATAACATGCTAATCAATTTCTTCATCATCTCCGTCTCCTTCCATTTTTGCGTGGTTTTTAACGGTCGTACGCAGTATAACACATTATGTAAAACCAATACAAGGGCTAAATTATGGAATTCTCTTTAGGGGGGGGGAGTAACGTGGAAATTACATTTTCACGTCTCGTTTCTGAGCCTTGCTGGCAGAGCCAGCAATTTCAGAAAAACTGAAATCGGCTCAAATAACGAAAGGGGAAACTTTTTGTATATAAAGGTACAGGAATTATTACAAATATGATAAAAACACCTGTTTTTTCTTGCAAGTATGCGTTAAATCTGATACAATATCACTATATTGGGTTTATCTTAGAGTGAATGGAGGGAAAATTTACGTGGATAGACTTGTACTGATTGTAGATGATGAGCGGCCAATTGTGGATATAATGAAGTATAACTTAGAAAAAGAGGGATATGAAACGATTGAGGCGTATGACGGCGAACAGGCGCTGGAGTTTGCTTTGACAAAAAATCCGGATGTGGTTTTGCTTGATGTTATGCTTCCTAAAATGGATGGGTTTGAGTTTTGCAGAAAAATCAGGGAAAAAAGCCCACGATTCCAATCTTGATGCTGACAGCACGCGAGAGGAAGAGGTCGATAAGGTGCTTGGCCTTGGGCTTGGGGCGGACGACTATATTACAAAGCCGTTTTCTGTGCGGGAGTTAATGGCGCGTGTGAAGGCGAATTTACGGCGCGTGAACACAGAGCCGGCCGAAGCTGTGGAAGAGGATGTGGAAGCGTCATCAATGCTGGGCGGATTGTATTAAACCTTGACCGGTACGAGGTGCGCCGCGACAGGAAAATTAATGGATTTGACGCTGCGTGAGTTTGAACTTCTAAAATTTTTTGGCGTTGCAGCCGGATAAAGGTTTTTTTACCCGGGAAATGCTGTTGGAAAAGGTATGGGGCTATGAATATTATGGCGACGTCCGTACAGTTGACGTAACGATTCGCCGGCTTCGTGAAAAGATAGAGGATGACCCAAGCTTGCCGAGCTTTGTTGTGACAAAACGCGGCGTGGGGTATTGCTTTAATAAGGACAACATCCGATAGACGTAATAATATCTGCACCGGCTTCGGTGCGGATATTTCTTTTCACAATTTTGTTACAGTTTGGGTGAAGATGATGTTTAAGAGCTTACAATGGAAAATTGTCGTTATGTTTGTCCTGCTCGTCTTATCGGTTATGATTATCGCCGGGACAGTTCTGATTACACAGGTGGGGGAGTTTTACTCGCAGCGGTTTTCCGACAATATGACGCGTGCTTTTGACGAGGAAGTTACGAGTAAGCTGATATCAGCCGCGGAATTGGATAATTCGGTGGACGCGGTTAAGGATGTCATTACTTTTTACTCCAGTGCAAGCAGAATTGCGCTGGGGAGAAAACAGGGTGAATTATATTTTGGACGGAAAAACGGCGCAGTATCTTGACGGAACAGGGCTTGTGACGGACAATACGTTGGAGAAAACGCCAAATGTCTTAAAGGCAATGAACGGAGAAATTGGCAACGAGGTCAATAGCCAGATGAGTATTATGGATTTTGCGTACCCGGTCATTGCAAATTCACAGGTGAAGTATGTCGTTTATATTGTGGACGATAAAACGAAGTTGCTGCTATTATTGAAAGTATTTTCTTTATTATTTTACAGGCGCTCGCGTGGGGCGTTGCTATCTCGCTTTTTTTAGGTACTTTTGTCGAAAAATATTACAGGACCGATTGTCGCCCTGACGAAGCGGGCCGAAAAATTAGCACAGTTTGAAGAACCGGAAAGTATGGCCAGCGTAAAAAATCGAACGATGAAATTGGTATTTTATCGGACACGTTTTCTTTTATGTCGCGGGAGCTGTTCCACACACTGGAACAGATTGAAGGCGAAAAAACAAAGATGGAGACCATCTTGGTCAACTTGACAGATGGGGTTATCGCTTTTGGCGTAGATGGAAAAATTATTCACATTAATCCGGCCGCGCAGCGTATGCTTTCGATTTTTAACCCGAATATTGTGGAGTTTAACCAGTTATTTACCGACATTGGGGCGAACATACACATTGGCGATATTGTTTATTTAGAGAAAAAAACAGGACGTATGAGCGGATTATTACCTTAAATGGACAGGTATTACGTGCTTTTTTTGCCGCGTTTTTGTACGAACGCGATAAAGATTCGGAAAAAATCGGCGGCGTGGTCGTAGCTTTGCAAGATATTACCCGTCAGCAAAAATTAGACGATTCGCGGCGTGAATTTGTAGCAAATGTGTCGCACCGAGCTGCGCACGCCGCTGACGACTGTGAAATCCTATACGGAAACGCTTCTGGAAACAGCTGGTCCGGAGGATAAGATGCAAGCGCAGGTTCTTAGAAGTAATTAATTCTGAAGTGGACCGCATGACACGCATTGTAAAGGATTTATTGACGCTTTCGCGCCTTGACCACGGAAAAGAAGCGCTGAAGCAGGAGGAAATCGACGTTCGCGCATTGGTACGCGATGTGACGGAGAAGTTATCCTTGACGGCGAAGGAGCATGGGCATATGCTGCGGTATTCGTTTACGACGGATATGCCGGTTTATTTTGGGGATAGGGATAAAATTGAGCAGGTGCTCATCAATTTGGTGTCAATTCTTTTAAAATATACACCGGACGGCGGTATTGTTGAGGTGTTTGCGGGTAAAATTTATAACGAGGCTTTACATTAAGGTGAAGGATAACGGCATCGGTATCCCGAAAGAGGATATCGGACGGATTTTTGAGCGGTTTTACCGGGTTGATAAAGCGCGGACGAGGCAGGCGGGCGGTACAGGCCTCTGGCTCGCGATTGCAAAGGAAATTGTAGAGGCGCACGGCGGGCGGATTGCAATCCAGTCCGAGGTGGGCAAGGGCAGCGAAGTCATGATAACGCTGCCGCTGGAAGCGTAAATAACGCCGGGAGGATAAGGGGATGGCTGCGGGTCGGAATCCGGAATTAAGCAAGAAAAAAATATTGGAGGCCGGTGAGGCATGCTTTGCGCAGAAGGGCTTTTTCGGCGCGCGCGTCGATGAAATTGCGGCGCTGTCCGGCGTGAATAAGCGGATGATTTATGCCTACTTTGGAAAGAAAGAAGCGCTGTATCTCGCGGTGCTGGAGCAGGTCTACCGCCGGATGCAGCTATTAGAATTAGATTGTATTGATGAGGAGGGCGACTGTAAAGAGGCGGTGCGCGGAGTGATTCGAAGCAATTTTACATTTTTATATCAGAATCCGTCTGTTGTAAAAATTATGATGTGGGAAAACCTGAATGAGGCATGGTTTGCAAAACAGGTCTCGCTGCACGCAATTAAGCAGCCGGTCTATGATAAAATTCGGCGTATTTTACAGCGCGGCGTCCGCGAGGGTGTATTTAGAAGCGACATTGATGTTGAGAGTGTCGTGTTCGATACAATTGCGTTTAGCTTTTCCTATTTTTCTAACCGCTTTACACTTGCAGAGATTTTTGAGACAGACTATAGCAGTGAGGAGCAGATACAGCGGCGTATTGGACACATTTGTGACTGTGTGCTGGGGTATTTGTGCGGCGAGAGATAGACGGAGGGGGATTTTGGAATGTCGGGGATACTGCTTGTAGGGTTGGGCGGTGCGTTTGGCGCAATTGCGAGGTATGCAATTGGTTTGCTGCCCGTAAAATCCACCTTTCCTATTTTAACGCTTTTGATTAATTTTATTGGAGCTGTGTTGATTGGATTTATCGCCGGCATGCAGCAAAATAAACAGATTAGTGAGAATTGGTCCCTGTTTTGGCGGACGGGGTGTGCGGTGGTTTTACGACTTTTTCAACCTTTTCTATAGAACCGCTTACTTTGTTTCAAGGTGGGAAGATACATCTATGGCGGCGTGTATATTGTGTTTAGTATTGTACTTGTCTTGCAGGCGCCTATTGGGACAATATACAGCGCGGCGCTTTATTTGGAGCATAAAAAAACGACTCAATATGAGCCGTTTTTTGTTTTCTTATTTTTTGCGTATCTCTGTTTTTCCGCCCATATACATTTGAAGCGGCTTCGGAATTGCAACTGAATAGTCTTCTTTTAAATTGTTTTCTAAAAATGCAATCAGCATACGCGGCGGTGCGACGACCGTGTTGTTGAGCGTATGCGGGAAGTAGTTGCCCTTTTCCTTATTGCGTATGCGGATACCAAGACGGCGCGCCTGCGCATCGCCGAGGTTCGAGCAGCTCCCGACCTCAAAATACTTCTGCTGGCGCGGCGACCACGCCTCTACGTCAATACTTTTACCTTTAAATCCGCCAAATCGCCGGAGCAGCACTCAAGCGTACGCACTGGAATGTCGAGCGAGCGGAAGAAATCAACTGTGTTTTTGGTACAGCTTTACAAACCAGTCCGCACTCTCCTCCGGCTTGCAGACAACGACCATCTCCTGCTTTTTTCAAACTGATGGATGCGGTACACGCCGCGTTCTTCAATGCCGTGCGCGCCGACCTCTTTGCGGAAGCACGGCGAATAGCTTGTCAGCGTCTGCGGAAGCTGATCCTCGTCGAGCTGTGTGTCGATGAATTTACCAATCATAGAGTGCTCGCTCGTACCAATCAGATACAGGTCCTCGCCTTCGATTTTATACATCATGTTTTCCATTTCTGCAAAGCTCATTACGCCTGTTACGACGCTGCTGCGAATCATGAACGGCGGCACATAGTACGTAAAGCCGCGGTCAATCATAAAGTCGCGCGCGTACGACAAAATTGCGGAATGGAGCCGCGCAATGTCGCCGCGTAAGTAATAAAACCTGTTTCCGCTTGTGCGGCGCGCACTATCTAAGTCAATTCCGTCAAAGCGTTCCATAATGTCAACGTGATACGGCACTTCATACGGCGGTACGACAGGCTCGCCGAAACGTTCTACCTCAACGTTTTCGCTGTCATCTTTACCGATTGGCACAGACGGATCAATGATATTTGGCAATACGAGCATAATCTCGCGAATCCTCGCGGAAAGCCTCGTCCGTCTTTTGTTCCAGCGCAGCGAGCCTCGTCGGCCATCTCTGTTACCTGCCGCTTTGTCTGCTCGGCCTCTTCTTTTTACCCTGTGCCATCAGCGCGCCGATTTGCTTGATTGAATTACGCTGGCTGCGAAGATAGTCACTCTTTGCTTTTTGCGTCGCGGAATTGTACGTCGAGTGCCACTACCTCGTCAACAAGCGGTAACTTTTCGTCCTGAAATTTCTTTTTTGATGTTTTCTTTGACCAGCTCCGGCTCAGTCCGCAGCAATTTCATGTCTAACATAGCTTTCTTCCCTTTATGTTAAAAATAATTAATCTTTTTCTTATTTGTATCAACCGCTTTTTTGCGGTTTCGTAAAAGCCCGGCAAAACTCGTCCGCCTCCTCCGCTGTAATCTGCGAAAGCAGCGGTTCTAACGCCTTATAGTCCTTTTTTTTGCTGTATAGATCATACATTTGTTTCACGAGTTCCTTTGTTTGCAGCGTTTTGTCATTTTGTTCCTTGAGCGTATTATAGTCCGATTGCAGCGATTCATTTTTCTTGTTTTGTTCCGCCAGCTCATTTGCCAGCCGGATATTTTCATTCGTCAAATTTTCAATATTTTGTTTCGTATTTTCGTAAAGGTACCAAGCACTTCAATGTCGCCGTCAGAGCTAATGAGCCGTGCCTGTAAAATTGTCGCCGTAAAATCAGCCCAATAGCGATGATAAAAAGCACAGCTGCATAAATCCAAAAGTGATTTCGTACTTTTTTCATGTGAATTCCCTCATTTCAATTTGTTCTCATAATTTTCAAGTGCATTTTGCAGTGCGGTCAGCTCCTCCTCCGATAAGGTGTAGGAGGACTTGCCCTTAATGATTGGCTTGATGTATGCATTTGCCGTATCGCGTCCATAAATCGGCGTCAATACAAACCCGGTATCCATACCGTCGAGCAGGACAAGCGAAAAGCTTAGGTTGCTCGATATATCGTCAAAAAGCGTCATAGCGGACAAGGCCGACCTTTTTTTTGCCCCTGCGTCAATCATTTTTTAATGTGGTCGAATTCCTTTGTTTTAACATCTAACGCGTTTGATAGTTCATCTATTTTATTATAATACGTCACAATCGTTTCGTCCAGCTTTCCGGAGGGACAGTTTTTCATAATTTTGCGCAGCTTTACCGCGTGCAAAATTGTGAAGACACAAATCACTAATAAAATTACAATTACTGTAAGAAGTGTAAAAATAATATATTCTATTGGTATAGATTGACAAACGACACCAAATACACCTTCTTTCTTTAGTACCAAATTGTGACCTGTCGTCTATTGCCTTTAAAATGCGCTGTAAACGAAAAAGCAGTATAGATATAAAAGGATATAGACAAGCATTTGTTTTTGATTACAGAAAGGCAAAATTTTAACGAAAATAGCTCTATATAATATTTATTTTAAATATTTAGCAGTTTTAATACTCTTTCTAAATCGTTTGCGGAATAGTACTCAATTTCAATTTTACCCTTTTTGCACCATTTAAAATTTTAACTTTCGTACCCAACAAATCGGACATCCGCTTTTGAATCCCTTTGTAGTTGCAGGTCAAACGCGGAAGTCTGTGTCTGTGTAGGTTCTTTTTCCTGCTTTTGCGCGTTCAATGCTTTGGCAAGCTGTTCCGCCTGCCGTACATTGAGTTCATTTTCTATAATCTTTTCTGCTAATTGCAGTTTGCCCTCCTCGTTGGTAACAGATAGAATTGCCCGCGCATGTCCGCCGGAAATTGCACCCCTCCTCCAGCAGCTTCTGCACTTGTTTTGGAAGCGAGAGCAGCCGGATTGTATTTGCGATTGCGCTGCGGCTTTTTCCGACCTGCTCGGACACTTTTCCTGCGTCAGTGCAAAATCATCAAGCAGTGCCTTATAGCTGAGCGCTTCTTCAATTGGGTTCAAATCTTCGCGCTGTAAATTTTCAATTAAAGCAATTTGCATCGTTGCTAATTCGTCATATGTGCGAATAATTGCCGGTATTTCTGTTATCCCTGCAATCCGGCTCGCACGCCAGCGGCGTTCGCCTGCAACAATTTGATAGTAGCCATTGTTTAAATCCTTCACGATAATTGGTTGAATTACGCCGTGTTGCTTGATTGAATCAGCTAATTGCTGTAGTTTTTCTTCATCAAAGTTTTTTTTCGCGGCTGCTCTTTATTTGTTCTATCTGCGCAAGCTTAAGGCTTGTTACCTTTTCTTTGTCATTTTCATTAATTTGATGAATATCCTGCGCAACAATGTCTGTTTCTTCTATATCGTTGCCAAATAGTGCGCCGATTCCTTTTCTAACCCACGTTTTGCCATTTTAGATCCTCTTTTCTTCTCTATTTTAAATAGAGTATGGCATTTTATACATTATTTGTTTGCGGACAGTACTTCGCGGCAAAGGGCAATATATGCGTCCGCCCTTTTGACGTGATATCGTATGTAAGAATAGATTCACCAAAGCTCGGCGCTTCACTTAAGCGCACATTGCGCGGAATTGCTGTTGCATATAGCTTGTCCTGAAAAAACTTTTTAGTTCGTCCATAACTTGTATGGATAAATTTGTCCGTGCGTCATACATTGTTGCGACAATTCCCTCTATCGTAAGCGCAGGATTTAGCTTTTTTTAACTGTTTTAATCGTCTTTGTGAGCTGTGACAACCCTTCCAGCGCATAGTACTTCACATTGTACCGGAATTAAAATAGAGTCCGCACAGCAAAATGCGTTCAGTGTAATTAGTCCTAATGACGGCGGACAGTCAATTATAATAAAATCATACTGGTCTCTGACTTCCTGCAGACATTGTTTCATACATAGTTCCCGCTGCGATAGTGAGACAAGCTCTATTTCCGCACCCGCGAGTTCTATATTAGAAGGAAGACAATCCAACCGTTTTTGCTCGGTATGTGTAATTGCTTGGCGGGCCGGTGTTTCATTAATTAGACAGTCGTATAAGGAGTTTTCAATTTCTCGTCTATTGATACCAATGCCGCTTGTTGCGTTTCCTTGTGGGTCGGCGTCGACTAACAACACTTGTTTTCCTTTAAACATAAAGCGCTGCCCGCGAGGTTAACTGAAGTGGTTGTCTTTTCCAACTCCGCCTTTTGGTTGGCAACGGCAATAATTTTACCCATATGATTCCTTCTTTCCCTGTCTGCCCAATATTTTATTACTTTTGAGATTATTTTACCACATTCGGCCAAAATAGTAAGGGGATAATAAAATGTTTCACGTGAAACATTTTACGCTAATGCGGAAAATATTGAAAAGAAAAGGAGAGTATGGTATAATATACGCAAGAACCTTGTCTTTTTCAGATTTGTACCACATTTATGGTATAATAGTCCAAGAGCAGCTTTTGCGCAGCATCGTCGAAGAAATCGCTGTCGGGGCACCGCCCCTCTTCCTACTGCGCGGAAACACAATTCTTCGGATTTGTTCGTTGATTTGTGATATGATATAAAATTAATTTTTTTCTACAATAACTTAGTTTACTGTACCATAAGAAGGGGAGTGAGGGCAGAATATGCCTTACGAAAATAAGCCTGAAATATGCCTTGAAACAGGGTTTAAAAAACGGTCCGGTTGGGATTAATTATACTGACTAGCCTTTGTTTTGTTATTGCGCCTCATGGGGGATATACACAATACCATACTGGTCTTACAGCATACCTATTATGGCTGCATTTTTGTCGTTTATAATGTTTGTCAATGATACCGGTGAAAACGGTCTCAATGTATCGCATCTGGCTTGCGGCAATATTTATATTAGCATTGGCGCAAGGCTTATCATGTTACAACTTTGGCCTATTGAACCATTAGTGATTTAAGGATACTTATAAGGTGGCGGAGCGTTAGCAGGCGTGAAGCTTCCTGTGCAAATGCCTACATTAATGCAGCATGAATTTGAATACTATACTACGGTCAGTACACGCCATATATATTACTTAAAATGGTAATTATAAAAATATTTGTAGTAATTACTATGCAATTCAAGCGGTATTTAGTATATTCGGCGCGCTGAGCTGTGTTATGCGTCTCCTCATTGCAAAAGTTTCAGTATGGAAAGCGTGCAGGCGCAGTGACGGGCATGTTGCTGCCGCTAAACCTGCTTTTACCGGCGTACTGTCGAATCAACACGCTGCGACATGTTTTCTTTTTAACAGCCGTTTACTTTCTTATTGGAACTACGTTTGAAAAATATTTGGAACGTTATATCAGCCGCTGTATGTACCTGTATCTCACAGCTGATACGGCCGGAAATGATTGTATTTGTGATTGGCGTACTTTTGTTATTTTTTGTATCAAAATCTGTTGTGTAAAACGCACGGACGGAGCTATTGTCCGGAGTGCGGCGGTTTTTGCTTTTACAGCGTAACATTTGGCGGTATATATTTTGTTCTTTTATATGGGGTTAATTTTGCAATGATGCAAGGTGGTATTATTGCCCAGCCGATTGCAGAGACCAATATGGCATATAAGGTTGCGACCGGATTAAACGAGGAAAGTATGGGTTTGTGGAGTGAGCACGACGCGGCATTGTCAGAGGATGAGGCCGCGCTAAACGAATTAATTCGGCAAAGGACGGCCGACCCGGTCCGTGTGACAAAATTGATGTATCAAAAGCTAATGTATCAATTTGGAACATATCATTACTCTTGGTGTGTCATTGGTGAAACGGGGAATTTGTCGAACATTGGTATTGCCCCTTTACCACGGACATAATGCTAATTGTACTACTTCTGGGGCTGCTTCGGCTGATTGCCGCATTTTATAAGCGCAGCCGGCGGGAGACGCTGCTGTTGATTACAATAATCGGCTATTTTATGATTTTGCTATCATTGAGGTGCAAAACCGATATAATTACGCCTTTATCCCTATTTTATTATACTTGCAAGCGGCGGCGCACGCCAGCTTGCGCAGTGGGGAAAGCGAATTTCAATAGGCTTAAAGGGTAAGCGGAAAAAAAGCGCATAAAAAAACGGTACAGGAAATCCTGTACCGTTTTTTATAGATATTTATTTTGCCTTAATCATATCCCAAGCTTCAATATAATCTGTATTATCGGCTGGCAGGGTCTCAAATATTTCACATTTATCGAGCACCTCCTGCGACGGATAGCGGTTCGGGTCGTTTTTAATCTCGTCGTCGAGCAGCTCCTTTGCCGCAGAATTTGTCGTCGAATAGCCGGTTTCTTCCGCGTTTTGAGCGCAAACGTCCGCATCAAGCATAAAGTTAATAAACTTTTCAGCCGCTTCTTTGTTTTTGACGTCTTCAGAATTGCAAAGCGTCTATCGCAAAGTTGCTGCCTTCCTCCGGAATCGCAAAACGCATATTCTCTGGCTGCTCTTCAATTGCGCGAACTGCTTCGCCCGAATATACCATTGCCATTGCCGCCGTACCGCCCAATACCTTAGCCGGAAGCTCGTCCGTACCGTATGCAAGCACATTCGGCTTTTGCTCTAATAAAATATCGCGCACTTCTGCTACGTGTGCGGGGTCGGTGTCGTTCATGGAATAACCCTGCATTTTCAGCGTCATACCAATTGTGTCACGAATCGAATCGAGCATGCAGACCTTTCGCGCATATGCTGGGTCAAACATGTCCTTCATGCTGGTCAGCTCGGCCCGTCTGGTCAATGTCGTACAAAAATACCGACTGTCTGCCACAGATAGGGCACGCTATAGGCGCCTTCGGGTCGTAGGAAAGATTCGTAAACGCGGGTCAAGATTTTTTGATGTTCGGTATATTATTATAATCAATCGGTGCGAGCATGTCCTCATCAATCATCTTTTACCATATAATCGGAGGGGACAATTACGTCGTAGGAGTCGGAACCCATTCTTTACCTTTGCGCCAGAGCTTTCGTTGTCGTTATATGTGTCGTAGTCAACGTGGATGCCGGTTGCCTCTTCAAACTGATCGAGCAGGCCAGGCGCAATGTACTCGCCCCAGTTATACACCTTTAGCGTAACCTTCTGCTGGGAACAGTCCGTGCCGCAGCCCGCAAGCGCCGTCGTCATAACGCGCCGCACACAAATGATACAGATTTTTTCATTGTTTTTTTTCAATTAACCTTCTCTCCTTCTTTCTTAAAATTATGTTTTTATATATGAAAGACAAACGCCGATGGCGTTTAATCGTTCTTGCCTTTTTCTTTGCGCCTTCCTTTGTCCGGCTGTTGATAAGCACGAGCAAAAGGAAGATCACAATAAACATGATCGTTGACAGCGCATTAATGGATGGGTTATACCGCTTGCTGACCGCTGAGTAAATATAAATCGAAAGGTTAGTCGCACCGGCCCCCGAGGTAAAAAGCTTACGACAAAGTCGTCAATCGACAGCGTAAGCGCAAACAAAAACCCTGTTACAATACCGGGTAAAATTTCCGGTAAAATAATTTTCCAGTAGGCGTGCAGCGGCGTTGCGCCGAGGTCGAGCGCCGCCTCATACATGTTTTTTGTTGAGCTGTGTTAGCTTCGGCAGCACCGATATAATCACATACGGAATATTAAAGGTAATATGCGCCAGTAAGAGCGAATACCGTCCAAGCGGAATACGCAGAAAGACGACGAACAGCAGCATCAACGAGATACCGGTCACGATATCGGGGCTGAGCACCGGCAGATATGTCACATTCATGACAATGTTTTTCGGCGTCTTTTTCATATTGTGGATTCAATCGCCGCAAGTGTACCAATCAGCGTAGCAATCACCGCCGAGGATATCGCAATAATCAGCGTCGTTTGCAGCGCCTTCATCATCTGAGCGTCGCTCGCCATTTTCACGTACCAGTCAAAGGTAAACCCGCGCCATACGGCCGAGCTGGAACGCGAATCGTTAAACGAATAGACCATCAGCACGACGATAGGGGCGTACATGAACACGAATACAAGAAAGACGTAAAACTTTTTCAGCGCTTTGCTCAAAACAGCCCACCTCCCTCGTTATCCTTTTCATAGCGCGACGATACGACCATTGAAAGCAGAATCAGCGCCATCAAAATAATTGACATGGTGGAGCCGAAATTCCAGTTGTCACTGCGCAGAAATTGGTTTTCGATGAGGTTGCCCATCAGCTGAATTGTACGGCCGCTCAAGATGTCAGAAATTGCAAACGTTGTGACAGCCGGCATGAATACCATCGTGATGCCGGAGAAAATACCCGGCAAAGACATCGGGAAAGTGATTTTGAAAAACACCTTCGTCTTGTTCGCACCGGGTCCTGCGCCGCTTCAATCAGCGAATGGTCCATTTTGACCAGCACGGGTGAATCGGCAGAATCATAAACGGCAGAAAATTATACACCATACCGAACACAATCGAGTATTCGTGGTATAAAAACTCCACGCTGCCAATCCCAAAAGTTCAGTACAGTGTTGACAAGCCCGGCGTTGTCCAACAAAATCAGCCATGCATACGTACGCAAAAGCAGGTTCATCCACATCGGGATAACCAGCAGCAAAAGCAGCAGACTTTTATTTTTAAATATCGTCCCGGACAGAAAATACGCCACCGGATACCCAATCAGCAAGCAGATAACCGTCGCCAGCGCCGCAGTCCAAATTGCGCCAAAAGGCAGCTAAAAGATTGGTGAGGTAAAAACTTACCGAAATTTTCGAGCGAGAATACGACCCGCCGTCCGGTCCGGGCACGGTCAGCCCGTAATACGCCACCAGCACGAGCGGTGCAAGAATAAAATTACAGCCCACACAAGGTAGGGGTAGGCAGTAAATGCGCGTTTCATTGCTCCGCCTCCTTGTGCATGATGTGAATATCAAACGGTATCACGCTAAGACCCACCCGCGTACCCGGCTCCGACGCCAGCGTAGAGTGAATCATAAATTTATAGTCGTTTGCGTTTACAAACATTTCATAGTGTACGCCTTTGAAGATACACGACTCCACCGTACCGGCGAGCAGTCCGTCCTTCTCGTCCACAACCTTTAAATCCTCCGGACGAATCACAACGTCGACCGGCTCATCCTTCGCAAACCCAACGTCCACGCACTCAAATTTGCGCCGCAAAGCTCACGAGCCTGTCCTCGTGCATAACGCCGTCTATGATGTTTGACTCGCCGATAAAGTCCGCGACAAAGGCGTTTTCCGGCTCGTTATAAATATCGGTCGGCGCGCCCTGCTGGAGCACGAGGCCGTCCTTCATTACGACAATCGTGTCCGACATCGTGGCGCTTCCTCTTGGTCGTGGGTCACATAGACAAAGGTAATGCCCAGCGCCTGCTGGATATTTTTAAGCTCAAACTGCATCTCTTTTCTAAGCTTTAGGTCGAGCGCGCCGAGCGGCTCGTCCAATAAAAGCACTTCCGGCTCGTTAACGAGCGCGCGCGCAATCGCCACACGCTGCTGCTGCCCGCCGGAGAGCGAGTCGATATTCCGTTTCTCAAAGCCGCTCAAATTCACCAGCTTCAGCATCCGTTTGACTTTATCGTCAATAACGGACTTCGACAGCTTTTTTGAGCCGCAGTCCAAACGCGATGTTTTCATATACGTCCATATGCGGAAAAAGCGCATACTTCTGGAACACCGTATTAAGCTTGCGCTTATACGGCGGCAGGTCCGTGATATCCGTGTCTTCATAAAATACTCTGCCCTCGTCGGGCTTTTCAAACCCGCCAATCAGCCGCAGCGTCGTCGTTTTGCCGCAGCCCGAAGGCCCGAGCAGCGTCACAAACGTATGCCGGTCAATTGTTAGGTTCAGTTTTCGAGCACCTGCGTGCTTCCGAAGCTTTCGATACGTGATCAAGACGTATAATCTGTTTGGACATTTATCGATCCCCTGTCTTACCGCGCCTGCCAGAAACAGAACCGGTTTATTTTGATGTATAAACTACTCTTACTTTTCAATAAAAGTCTATCTACAATAGAAAAGACGCCTGCAAAACCGCGAGCAGGAGCGTCCTAAAATGTATTTCTATTTATGTAGTGTCGCACTAATTACAAATATATATCCTTTTTAGAAAAATGTCAATGGTTTTTCAATAATTTGCCGGATTTTCGGACAAAAAAGTAATTTTAAATGTTTTCTATCTGCCAGTCGATGGGCTCCATACCGTTTTGCACTAAAATACGGTTTGCCTTTGAAAAGTGACGGCAGCCGAAAAACCCGCGCATAGCCGACATCGGGCTTGGGTGCGGCGCGGTAGATACGGTGCTGCGGCGCAGTAATCAGCGCCGTTTTGCTGCGCGCATTTGCACCCCACAGCAAAATACAATTCCCTCTTCCCGCTCGTTTAGAAGCGCGATAATTTTGTCCGTAAACAGCTCCCAGCCAATGTCCTTGTGTGAGTTCGGCGCGCCGGCGCGCACAGTAAGGGAAGTATTTAATAACAGTACGCCCTGGCCCGCCCACTTTTTAGGTAGCCGTTGTTCGGGATATAGCAGCCACAGTCCGTCTGGAAGCTCTTGATAAATATTTTGCAGGCTCCGGGGGCGTTGCGACGCCCTGCTGCACCGAAAAGGCAAGGCCGTGCGCTTGGTTCGGACCCGGATAGGGTCCTGTCCCAAAATCACGACACGTACGCTTCCGTAGGGCGTGAACTTCAGGGCGTTAAAAATACTGTACATATCGGGGTAAATCCGATGTGTACGGTACTCCTGCGCCAAAAATGTACGGAGTTGTTTATAATAGGGCTGCTCAAATTCTTTTTCTAAAAGCGCGTCCCAATCGTTGCCGATATTGACCATGCGGCGCGTCCTCCTTCTGTTTCAAACATTAAAGGCTATTGTATACATCTGTGTTCAGGAGCACATACGCCTCCGAAATCTGCGGCTGTACAATCTTATAATAGCTGTCGTTGCGCAGCGTATTTACAATGCTCTCCTTCACATTTTCAAAGCGGTTCGTAGACAACGGAACGGTCTGTCACGAGAATAATATGATAGCCCTGCTCGCTTTCAAAACATTGCTCATTTCACCCGCATTCATCGAAAACGCTTTGTCTTCAAACGCCTTCAGCATCTCGCCGCGTGCAAAGCTATAGCCGTTCGGGTACGCCTTTAGGCCCGGGTCCTCGGGGTAAAGTAAACATCATATCGTCAAACTTCGCTACGCCGTTTTATAATGTCGTCGTAAATATCAAGCATCTGCGCCTTCTTTTGCGCTTTTACCGATGGAGAAAGCGCATAGCCCCGCGTCGTCTATAGTAGACATCAAAATTTGTTTTGCTGTTGCCTTTTCTTTTTTATAATATGTATCCTTTGCCAGGCGTCGTAGTACGCATTGATTTCATCTTCAGTGATGCTGTCGGACATAATGTCGGTCAGCTTTTTCGCGCAACATATAGTTTTCTGAATTTCATAGTAGGTCTCATAGCTGACGCCGTTTTGGCGCAACAATTCCTAAAGGCGTCCATTCCGCCATAGTTGTTGGCGTAAATTTCAATTTTATTATTGATTGCGTTTAAGTCCGTCCCGCTGAGCATAATACCGAGCGACTCGGTGTATTGCTCCGTTACTTCCATGCCGACAACTTCTTCACGCACAAAGTCTTTAAAGTCTGCGTACGCTTCGCTTGTCATAGCGCCGGGTGCCGGAATTCATCAGATACCAATTGACCATCTGTGTAAAAAGTCCACGCGGACAGGCTGGCCGTTCACTAAAAAGGCAATTTCCTTACTCATAAGCTGTGCTTCGCTCTTATTTTTAATGGTTACCTTATCGGTTGCCGCGTCATAATCCACCACAAGGCCAAGCTGTTCAGAGTAGCTGCGCAGCGGCACATACGTCGTGCCGTTGTATACCATATTGTCAACCGCAATCGGCGTATCGCCAAAGTAAATATTCATTTTGCCCATCAGTACGGCAATGTTTTCATAAATATCATCCGCGTAGGATACGCGCCGCATGTCAGCAGCGCACACACGAGAAAACCGAGGACAAAGCCGCGGGCTGTTTTATGTTTTCTCATAGACAATCCATCCTTTTATGTAAAAAGTAAAAGTTTTATTATAAATATAGCAAAAACCTGAAGAAGACATGGTGCGGCATACGCCGCAGGAGGGGCGGTGCCCCGACAAAGACTTCTTCTAAGCGCAAGCTGTCGGTTTGTGTATATTGTACCATAATGAAAGGTCAATGAAAAGAGAGCATTCCGGCGCATGGGGCGAAAAAGCGGCGCAAAGCGCGTCAAATCAAGGTTTTTTCGCATTTTTACAGTTTGTTTACAGGTTGAATACAAAACAATGTAAAGAAAAAAAGTTTACTGTGGAGAAAGTTTGTAAACGTGTAGACTGTGAAAATATTTTTCGTGAATTTAACAGTATATGTGGATAACTGTGTGAAAATGTGATAAACCAGCCGATTTATTTTAAAATTATACATACTGCATGTGGAAAAGTACATGAATAAGTGGAAAACCCCGGCTTTTGTAATCATTTTGTAAAAGAAATTATGTAAATCATTTTCCGACATATTCCACAGTCGCGCATCTGTTAATTTGTCTGGTATCCGTGAATTTTGCCGGAATTTATTCCGTTCTGATAAAATATGAGAAAATGCGTATTTTAATAGTTTCTCTTGACAAACATATAATAGGGTTGTATACTGAGATTAGTAAATTACTAAATTACTGATTCGGATGAAAGGAAAGAAATCATATGAAAATACCAACGACGTTAAAACATAAACCAGTAATTGTCGCGCCGGACTACGAGAACATTGATGGGCGGAAGGATACGCCGGACGCGAAGGGCTCTCGCTCGGGCTTGCACAGTGGAACGACCGCGGCCGGGTCGATATTTCGGCTAAGGTATGGCGCTATACGGGCGAGAAGTGGTCGCGCCAGTCGGAGGAGCTGCCGCTTCACCGCGTGATTGACCTCGCTTTGTTAATTTGCCGGACGAAGCAGTACTTTATGGACGCGTACCGGTACCCTGCGCTTTACGACGAAAAATGACCCCATTATCGACCGCGTGGGCGTTCAGGGCGATGCTATGACGGTTGAGGTATGTACGGATAACGAACGCATTGGAGAGGATATTAAGCTGTTTTACGACGCCCTTGTACGTGACGACGAGTTTTTTGTCGGAGCGGCTGCACCTGCTGGCGAATATGCTGCTCGATATGGGGTATGGGAACCGGCGCAAACAATAAAAAAGTCTGTTCCACGTGGAACAGACTTTTTATTGTTTTATCACTTTACACCGCGCGGTAAATACGGGCCACAACCGTCTGCACAACGCATACAGCCCATAGCCGGCCACCGCGCCGAGCGTGATAAGAAACAAATCATCAATGTCCGTGCCGCGCGGCAAGAGCAGCTGACATAGCTCAATACAAAGCGAACAGAGAAAGCCGATCCATACCGTTTTGCAAAGCGGCATCCCTCGCCACAGCAGTGGCACAAAAAACCAATCGGAAGAAACATGATGATATTGCCCAGAAAATTAATCAAAAATACGCCGTGTTACCGTGCTGTATCTCATGCCATGTGTCTGTTAACACCGTAAACGGAACAAGGTTTGATGCCGCCCTGCACATTGCCGCCGCTGGCGAACGCCTGCGAATAAAGCCCGACCAAAAACAGTACAAACACACACAGGCCGCCCTCGTGCCACAGCGCGTTGTTTGCAGTCCGCGCCGCACGCAAATTGCGTAAGAGCTGCCAGCGCATGAGCGCATAAACCGGAAATGCAATAATACAAAAGGGAGCATCCGCAGTAGGTATGAAACAATAGCCTGCATGGTGCTCCCTCCTTATTTATTGATAAAATTCCGCCTGCTCGTCCATTAGATAGGACAGCTCTTCGATAAACGCTGCCACCTGCGTATTTTTTTTGACAAACCTGAAAAATCAGGCGTACTGCCTTCACAAAACGCGGGTCATAAGTCTTCAATCGCCGCCGCCTGTGCGAGCGGGCACATGGCCTTTGCGCGGGGTCCATGATAATTTGAAGCGGCCCGCCCGCTTTTGTACGGTGTAAGCGGAATATCCGGCACGAGAGCGGCCGCAGCGCCCGGCCGCACGCGTCCCGCAGCAGATTGCAATCAGCGCGGGCTTGTCCTCCTCACCGTAAAAAACGCCGATTCTTCGACGCGCAGCCAGTCCGGACACGTTGCATACATCGCTTCCCCAGGAAATAAATATCATCCGCCGTCGTCGTTGCCCCGTCATCACCAGCACGCCCGCCGCAGAAGCGTTCCGCAGTCGCCATAGAGCGGCGTCTAATGTCTCGAGCAGACGCCACGCCTGCCGGTATAGCGCGCCGCCGCCCTCATATGTGCGCTTTTCGTATAAAGTGGCATAACGCGCGCCGTAGATACATATTTCGTAACTGGGCAGTCCTTTTCCTCGTCCGCGCGGCTCGCGACAACCGCCTGTGAAAAGGAGACACAATGCTTTAAACAGTCTATGGTATCCATTCCCGCTGCCCGTAGAGAATCCGCTCAAACGCATCGCGCGCCGACCGTATTATAGACCGGCAAATCGTCCGTGTAGAGCCGGAACACGTCGCCGCCGCAAACGGCAATTGCCCCGCCGAGCGATACGAGCACGTTTTCGACGCCGCCCTTGCACAGCGCCTCTGCCTTTGCGATAATTGCCTCCTGCGTACCAAATGTTTGCCCGAACGTCATCTCTAATTCCTCTAAATTCGGCTTAATGACGAGCGGATTTGCTTTAACAGCATGTGAAACGGCGCATTGTAGCAGTCTAAGGACACACGCGCGCCCCTCCTGCTGTGCAATCATTGCCAAATCATAATAAATCGTATCGTCCACGCCGGGCGGCACCGCCAAGCGCAATCAGCGCACTCTTCTTCGCCAGCGCGCGCGTCTTTTCCCTTTGAGCGCGGCAATATGCGCCGCGTCCGGCGTACCCCCGGAAAATTGATGTCCGTGTACGTTCCGCTTTGCAGGTCGACGAGCTTAATGTTCGTACGGATGTCATAGTCTACGTCTACAAAATCGGCGTCTACGCCGTCTGCGCGCAACGCGTCAATATACCGCCCGCCGCCGCCCAAAAACCAAAATTGGAAGTTACGCCGCACTTTGCCAGCACGCGCGACGTTGACCTTCAGGCCCGGCCTGGCAGCAGCCCTGCGCCTTTATTCGCCTTCGTCGACCTGAAAGCCGTCTATGTAAACCGTCTTGTCGATTGCCGGGCTTAGCGTGAGTGCAGATATTGTGCTTTTCATACACGAATACCTCCGAAAAATTAATACACAAATATTACGCGTACAGCGGGTGCTTTTGCACAGAGCGCAGCAACCCTGCTTCTAATTTCATCCGCTTTTGTGTCGAATTGCTGATTGTCAGCTTAATCAGCTTTGCAATCTCGACCATATCCTCCTCACAAAGCCGCGCGACGTTGCCGCCGGCGTACTGATACGAATACCGCTTAAACGGCTGTGTCAAGGATTGCGTTTTGTTGACCGTGATACATACATCGTCAGCATCATCTTTTCCGCCTCTTTGCCCGTTACGCCCATATCCGTCAGGTCAACGAGCATCAAGTGGTTGTCCGTGCCGCCGCTTACGAGCTTAAAGCCTTTGATTAATGAGCTCCCTCCGAGAGCGCCTTTGCGTTTTTCACAATCTGCTGCTGATAGGACTTGAATTCGTCCGTGGCGCCTCGCCGGAAGCAGAGACCGCCTTCGCCGCAATTGTATGCATGAGCGGGCCGCCCTGAATCCCCGGGAAAATTGCCTTATCAACCGCTTTTGCGTATTCTTCCTTGCACAAAATCAGCCGCCGCCGGGCCGCGCAGCAGGGTCTTATGCGTCGTCGTCGTTACAAAAGTCCGCGTACGGAACCGGGTTCGGGTGCAGCCCCGCCGCAACAAGGCCGGCAATGTGCGCCATATCGACCATAAAGTATGCGCCTACCTCTTTTTGCAATCGCCGCAAACTTTCAAAGTCAATCACGCGCGGATACGCGCTCGCGCCTGCTAAAATCAGCTTCGGCTTATGCTCGCGCGCAAGCTCGCGCACTTTGTCGTAGTCGATTACATTGTTTACTTCGTCCACGCCGTAGGGCACGATATTGAAGTATTTGCCCGACATGTTGACCGGGCTGCCGTGGCTTAAATGGCCGCCGTGCGCAAGGCTCATGCTCAGCACTGTGTCGCCGGGCTCAAGCATCGCAAAAACACCGCCATGTTCGCCTGCGCGCCGGAGTGCGCCTGTACATTCGCGTGGTCCGCGCCGAAAATTTTCTTCGCGCGCTCAATTGCCAGTGTTTCCACCACGTCAACGTATTCACAGCCGCCGTAGTAGCGCTTGCCCGGATACCCTTCCGCGTATTTATTGGTCAGCGGCGTGCCGTTTACTTCCATTACGGCCTCGCTCACGAAATTTTCCGGAAGCGATTAGCTCAATCTTATTTTGCTGGCGGCCAATTTCTTTTCTACCGCCGCGAAAACCTCAGGATCTTGTTTTTGCAGTTTTCAAAATGAAACATGATATGCCTTCTCCTGTACTAATATATTTTATGTGTATGGTTTATACTATAGTATATTATACTTTTATTTGCCACTGGCAAAGTCTTTTTTTTGTTATAATATACGCAAAAGCGGAGCTTTGCGCGACGTCACATGCGTGACGTTGGAAAAAAGGCTGTCGGCGCATCGCGCCTCCTCCCGCAAAACGGGAGCACATCTTTTCTACTATATATGCTAAAATACGCAAAGAAGGGTCTTTGCGCTTAAAAGAAGTCGCTGTCGGGACAGTGTCCTCCCGCGGCGGTCGCTGCACCGCGCCTTCTTTTGGGTATGCAAGCCGTTGGCTCTGCGCCGTTTACAATAATGTTTTATTGAACCTATACGGTTCGCAATTGTAGCATAAAATATAAAAGAATTTTTAAGCAGGGGAGGCGGACGGCGTGGCGCACGGCGAATTAGACAGACCTACTGCTGGCGGCGGCAAACGCCTTGCCGCCACGATGCTGAAAAACGGCGGGAACATGCCGCGCGGAGGAGGTGTCGCAGCTGCGCGGACTATACGGTGTGCAAGAGGTTGAGGCGCCTGGGCTTTTCCGACGGCGTGCTGATTCATATTACAGCACAGACGGGGCGCAGAACAGGGCGGCCTTGTGCGCGCGGTCGCGCCGCTTAGACTTAGGCGCGCTCGCGCAGGCCAACGAGATTAGCCGCCGGCTCGCCGGCGGTGCGCTTACGGCAACAGGACGCCTGCACCGCGCTTGACGCACTTCGGCGGGGGAAACGGCCAAGCGCGCACGGCTGACTGCGGTGC
>VOFG01002156.1_pt1 | contig 59280 bp, 81 predicted proteins | sample 5384171 | NCBI WGS metagenome assembly VOFG01 (sample SAMN12384726, study PRJNA508395) | human gut metagenome | isolation source: healthy gut F | host: Homo sapiens
TATCAGCGACTTTTGTTTTTTATGTACTTTCCAGACCGTATTTGGAAGTAACGGTTTTTATCCATATTTTTCATACGTATTTCTACCGTGACAGAAATTCACGGTTTGCCCAAATATCACAGTGACGCAGTAGTTGACGTGTGTTGACAATGGTTTACGTGATTGGACAAAAAGGGAAATTAAAATTCATGTAAAATGGCAGAAAATAGGACGAAAATATGGAAGTAAAAAGAATTTGTCAATGGTGCGGAAAACCGTTCATCGCACAGAAAACAACTACCTGTTATTGCAGCCCGCAATGCTCGAAACGAGGTTACAAACACCGCATGATGGAACGGAAGATGGAGTTGCGCCATATGCAGGAGATGCAGGAATTGCGCTCGTCGCTGGAAAAGCAGGAATACTTCACTTTTTCGCAGGCAGCACGTCTGATGGGTGTAAGCCGACAGTACATCTACAAACTGGTAAAGGAAGAGAAACTCCGTGCATCCCGGCTCAGCGGAAAGATGTCGTTGATACGGAAAGCCGACATAGAACTCATGCTCAAAAGCAAACCTTATGAACGGCTGGTAGCAAAAAACGACTTTGACATCACCGAGTATTACACTGCCGAGGAGATTGCACAGAAATATAAGGTCAATGCCAAATGGGTATGGACTTATACACGACAGCACAAGGTTCCGAAAGTGAGAATCCGTCAGTTCAACTATTACAGCAAGAAACATATTGATGCCGCCTTTGCCAAATATGAGGTGGACTCCGACCTGACGGAATGGTACACTCCCGAAGATATTCAGGAAAAATACGGCATGACACGTGTCGCCATCCGTTCTCACGTCTACCGTAACAACATTCCCTCAAAGAAAGAACACGGGCAGATCTACTACTCGAAACTGCATTTCGACCTCTCGAAAAACTCTGCGGAAGAGAGCAAGGCCGAATACTACACCGTCAAAGAGGCAATGGAAAAATTCAAACTCTCCCGTGACTCGGTTTATAATATCCTGCAATTCCATCAGATTCCCCGAGAGAAGAACGGGCGCTTCGTCCGCTTCCTGAAAGTGGATTTTGACCGGGTAATGGGTGTCCGTAAGTGACCCGATTATAGGCTACCGTAAATTATTCCAAAATTAATCGTCACTGAAGGTGGTCTGCATGGTTACATTACAGTGATTTGCCAGCGAATTAATAACAACCATAAAAAATATAACATTATGAACGATTGTAAAACCGTAACATTAAGAACACGTCCTTTGAAAAACAGGATGCTGTCGTTTTATCTGGATTATTATCCTGGGTATAGAGACAAGGAAACAATGAAAGTTATCCGTCATGAATCGCTTGGCATTTATATATATGCCAATCCGAAGAACAAGCGGGAACAGGATTTCAACGAGGTAATGGCCGAGAAGGCTGAAGCCATCCGTTGTCGCAGGTTCGAGTCGGTAGTGAATGAACGGTATGATTTCTTCGACAAGTACAAACTCAAGGCTGATTTCCTAGAGTATTTCCGTAATCAGCTCCGTAAACATGACCCAAAGTGGGAATTTGTCTATCTCCATTTCAGCAACTTCGTGCATGGGAAATGTACTTTTGAGGAGCTCGACATTGATCTCTGCAACAAGTTCCGTGAGTACCTGTTGACGGCCAAGAAACTCAAGCGTAACGGACACATCACACGAAACTCCGCATCGGGATATTGGTCTACATTCAGGGGACTCCTGAAAATTCTCTACCGTAACGGGCTGATCCGCAACAATGTCAATGATTTCCTGGACAAGATTGAGACGGAGGACGTGGTCAAGGATTATCTTTCAGTGGAAGAACTCTACAAGCTGGCCGAAACGCCTTGCAAGAAGCCCGTGCTGAAGACGGCATCCCTCTTCTCGTGCATGACCAGCCTGCGCATCAGCGACATCCTCGCCCTCTGCTGGGAGGACATCGTGGACTACTCGGCCGGTGGCAAGTGCGTACACATCATCACCAAGAAGAACCGCTCCGAGGACATTATCCCCATCAGCGAGGAAGCACTGGATCTGATCGGCTACAGCCCCGACAAGCGGGGAATGATCTTCAAGGGGTTACAGCGCTGCTGGACCCAGACCTACATGAAGGAGTGGATCCGCTCGGCGGGAATCACCAAGAAGATCACATTCCACTCCTATCGTAGAACATTCGCTACGCTGCAAGCGGCTGCCGGAACGGACATCCGTACCATACAAAGCATGATGGCTCACAAAAGTATAACCACAACCCAAAGGTACATGAAAGTAGTGGACAGCAACAAGCGTGAAGCCAGCAAGAAAATCACCCTGACACGGAAAGACTGACAGGCATTTTAACCACCTGTTTTAGCGGATATAGTTTGATTTTGAGCGAAAAAATCGGACTATATCCGTAATTTTTGTGTAAAATCGGGCGATTATAACTCATTATTTATCAGTATCTGGAATAACGCACATAACTTTGGCGTACAGTAATTCCAAATAGTGATAGAAGATGACAAATACAGAACAAATCCGAACTAAGAAAATAAGTTTTATCCTTGCGCTATCCGTTATCATTTTTGCGGCCATAGCCACTTATTTTACCCTTTGCCAAGACATCAACATCATGCGCATAACAACGCCTGTAATTCTCGGACTGGCGATGTCCATCATATTGTGTGGAGTCCTGCAGAAATTTTTCTATAATTGGCTGACGAAAAATCCCATCCACTTCTCTTTTGGTGAACAATCCTCTCCTATTATAGAATTAGAGAGCACCACAGAGCCTGTTTGTATGGCCGAAACACTCACTACCGAACAACTGGCGGATTCTTCTGAACAGGAGTATGCTCCAACTCTACAGCCAAATCAAGAGCCTGTCGTCCCCGATTGTTCCAATGAATCTCATTTGGAAAAGTATGATTCAATTCTGGAAGAACTCAAAGAGAAAGAATTGAAAAGACAAGTAAAGGTTATGGATGCAATTCGGGAATATGTAACCATCAAAACTGCCCCCTATCTCTCCAAAGAGGCTATAGCGACTCTCATTTCCAACATTGAATACATGGCTTGTGATCAGCCGGAGCTCTACAAACCGATTCGTTCCAATATTGACAATCCGCTACGGTCACCTGGACTTCGTCATCTGGCGTGGAATGTAGGTGAACGATTGAGAGTTCCATTGGCGAAAAGAGCCGTATTTATCAAAGAATCATTTCCATACGAACTTGAAAACGCGAGTCATGAATATCTCAGGCTTAATTTGCGAGATCAGGTAGTAAGTCAGATTCCAATTGATGTACCTGAAAAGGGAGACTATCGCTTCCATTTGGAAACAGATAACGATGAGTCGTAACAAAAAGCGTATGCAGATGAAATAATTAATCTGGTCTGTATTGTTCTGCAAAGCTTCATTGGGTTGGTTCGCAGCATGTTAAACGATTAAAAAGTTATAATATGAAAACAGACCAACTTACATTCAATGACTTGCCGGCAGTAGTCGGCGAACTTTGCGACCGGATAGCAAGCATGGAAAATCTGCTGACGGAAAAACTTTCCAAGCAGCATGAAGTAAAAGAAAACACGCACGTGCCCATGACCGTGCAGGAGGCTTGCGCCTATCTCAAAATGCCGTTATCGACCTTTTATTACAAGGTCAAAAAAGATGATATTCCAGTCATCAAGCAAGGGAAACATCTATACATTTATCGGGATGAACTGGATAAATGGCTGGAATCCTCCCGAAAGAATCCGGCTCCGCAAACTTTCGAGGAAGAGAACGAAGCCATGCTCGCTTCCCATCGCCGTAAACCTAACCTTAAAAACTGGTAATGATGGAGAAGACGGACGAAACGATACCTTCACGTGAGGAACTGGCAGTTTTATAGAGGAAGCAGCCGTGAGCGTCACGAATAATTATGAAGAGGCACCGGCGGTGTTGATGGTGGATGATGCTGTTATAGGCACGTTGGGGAATTTCAGCGCTTCCATCGGGAAAGCCAAAAGCAAGAAGACTTTCAACGTTTCGGCCATTGCCGCATCAGCATTGAGTGGCCGCACTGTTCTTCGTTACCGTTCCATGTTCCCCGAGAACAAGAGGAAGATTCTGTATATCGACACGGAGCAGGGGCGTCATCATTGTCAACAGGTACTGAAGCGCATCCTGCGTTTGGCTGAAATGCCGGATGACAAGGTGCCGGAAAATCTGATTATGCTGTCTTTGCGCAAGTTTGCACCAAGAGTGCGTCTGTTGATAGTCGAAGAAGCTATCGGCACCACACCTGATTTGGGTCTGGTCATTATAGATGGCATCCGTGATTTCCTTTACGACATCAATTCATCCAGTGAATCTACCGAAGTTATCTCGAAATTCATGCAATGGACGGACGACAAACAAATCCATATCCATACTGTCCTGCATCAGAACAAGAATGATGAACATGCGCGTGGTCACATCGGCACGGAACTCAACAACAAGGCGGAAACCATACTGCAGGTAGAAGTGGACAAAGATGACAAAGCCATAAGCGTGGTCGAGGCCGTTCACATCCGGGACCGGGACTTTGAACCTTTCGCTTTCCGCATAAACGAAGACGTCCTGCCCGAACTGGTAGAACCATATCTGTCCAAAGAGAAGAAGAGCGGGCGACCAACCAAAGAACCGTTCGATCCGCAGAGGGAGATTCCTGAGCCTGTACATCGTGCTGCAGTGGATGCCGCTTTTGCCAATGGCAATATCGGCAGCTATGATGACTACCTGGAACGTCTGAAGGAAGCTTACGGATTGCACAATGTAAAGCTCGGCTACAACAAGGCGGTCAAAGTAGCCACCTTTCTTGGCAACAAGCAGATGGTCATAAAGGAGGGGAAAAATTATATTCTCAATCCAGAATACCATTACTGAGTACAACTTTACTTTATTGCAGGGGCGTATATATTAGAATAAAGCAAAGTCGGCAGGAAATCACCATGTGAGATACTCATTTTCTCCCCTCTTTTAGTGGATAATATTATCCTGCATTTCCTTGTCCAAGTGCCAATTCATTATACGCATCCGATATGGCTTGCGGGGAAGCATAAACAGGTAACTGTTTCGAGATATGCCAAGGTATAACCTCACTGTGTTACGGTTGTACATTGGCGCTCTTGACTGCTCAGTTCCTTCGCCAGTACGGTACTCGCAAGCTCGCACCTTTTCAACCATTATAACAACGATTAAAATGAAAGAAAATATTGCCAATACATCAACTTCCCCGAAAGAAACAAGAAGCGTCTTTGTCGGGGCAAAAGTCACTCCCAGCCAGAGAGAACATATAAAATCACTGGCCGAACAATGCGGCATGACCGTAAGCGACTACATATTGTCATGTGCGTATAACTTCAAGCCCAAAGCGAGGCTTACTAAAGAAGAGGCGGCACTGCTGCAGAATCTGGACAATTGTCGGTCTGATCTCGTAAAATATGCCTCCGCACTTCACGGAATGTCCACAAAGCAACGGATGGTAATGTTCAATCAGATTCCATTCATGATCGGCTGGCTCGGAGAACTTTCCAATGTTGCCGAAGGCGTCTGCCAATTCCTGGAAGCCGTAAAGGAGAAAAATAGAATTCCGTCCAACCCTCAATCCGAAGAAAAATGATTGCAAAAGCCAAAGCCATATCTTATGGTATCAATGACCTTCGTTATATTACTGGCGAATCAAAACACAAGAAGCATCCGGAAAAATATATCGGGTATTGGACAATCTGTTGCCTCCGGAACTGGACGCTATGGGAATATGGAACTCCATGCAGCTGACCCTTGCCCAGCATCGGCCGATAAAGAATTCCATAATCAGAATAGAGTTGAGTCCATCGCCTGAGCATACCAGTTTCTATGACATTGAGGACTGGCAAAAGCTATGGCACGAATTTGCCGAAGAGTTCGACAAACAAACGATTGCCGACAAGGACGGGAAAGTCCGTTCCTGTCCGACCAATCTGGCAAACAGCAAATACACGGTTTACCTGCACATGGAATCCAAAGGGAAAGTTCCGCATCTCCATGCCGCAATTTGCCGCTTTGATGAAAACGGAAATATCAATAATGACCATAACATTCATCTTCGGGCACAACGTGCAGCCGAGCGAGTTGCAGTGAAACGTGGCTGGGTGACTGCGGAAGACATCCGAAGTCGCAACATTCCGGAGGTAAGCAGAGAGTGCATGGAGGTATTGAGAACCATGCCATCATGGTCATGGGAAGAATACAAGAAGGCACTTGCCCGGAGAGGCTATTCCGTATATGAACGGAAAGATAAGAAAGATATTCTCCGTGGATATGCGCTCCTCAAAGGAAATACCAAATACAAGGCCTCCGAACTGGGAGTAGCACGTAACCTGATGATTTCCAAACTTCCCCGAACCTGGCAAAAGCTACACTACCGGGAGAGACTTGCCGCTCAGGTCAATACTTCTCAAATCCATAGGCCAGAACCTGTTCAAAGACCGGTTGCCGATATGGACTATACTCACTATCGTTCCGGCTCAGTGTCTTACACGCTTTCTTCCCATAGCGGAACGGAACAGCATTTCTATATCCCGGAGCGGGTACTTGACTATTTCAACGAAGAGTTCGACTACCGGGAGGTTGCCAACAGCAGCGAGCTGACCGACATAGCCGTAGCTATCTTTGTCGGGATGCTTGAAACACCCGCCGTATCTGCCGGAGGTGGTGGCGGAGGCTCGCAAAGCGATCTCCCTGGCGGGACAAGGATGATGACGACCTGCAATGGGCCCGTCGTTGTGCACGTGCTGCTACCTTCCTATTAGGCAAGAAACCGAGAACAGGTTTAAGACGATAAAGACATGAAACAAGCACACAAAAAGCGGTCGCCTCGTGCGACCGCTAATAGTCCGCCAGGATTGCCGGATATGGGAGAAATTATTTTATAAATCTGGTAAATCTGTAGACTTTTTTTATTATCTTATCTCAGACACACTTTTGAAACAGTATCAAATTTATAAAAAGTAGATACCTAGAAAACGCATACATATCACATCTTCTATATTCCTAATACCTGATTAATCGCCTCCAGTTTATTCGACAAAAATGAGGCCTCCAACTTATGGTAGGTTGTGGTTGTCCGATCGCTTTTCTTTGAACAGAGGCCATGTGGCTTATAACAATGTTCGGATTATTCCCGTTCTCTACGGCTTTACGAAGCATACGGACAACCTCTCTCTTATCGGTATATTGGGCTAACCGAAACTCATTCATCTTTTTTAGTACATAGGAAATATTGCTGGTGTAGCCTACAAATGTATTGTCGGCCCAGTAGTTCACATTCTTGAGTGTACAGTTCCCGGCGAAAAGGACGACGTTGAAGATGGGTAAGTGTGCAAATTGTTCCGACTGTTCCTGAAGCGCTTTTATGTGCACGGCATTCTGCATAATCGGATTGTAGAAACGATACTTTTCTTTGCCATAATTCAGAACCTGGGTCCAATATCGCTGTTTCTCATTGCCGAACAGCCATCCACTATAATCTTTTACCTCTATGGCAAGTAATCCTTGCGGGGTAGCAACCACAATGTCTATTTGCGAAAACTCACCGTTCCTCTTTTGCAGGTAAAGGTCATGGAATATCGCTTTGGGATGTACTCCCCACCGCAACATTCTGATTACCAGTCGTCGTTCTGCTCCGGTTCCTCGATTAGGCGAGGATACAGAACGTAGCAATTTCATATTTTGCTGATGATGCAAATACGAAATTACTATACAACCCATTATCAGAACAACGAATATATACTCCATAATATATTGATTAACTATTAGTTGTGTATAACCCCATGGCGTTGTATAAATTGCTTAATCGAGACATATTTATATTTTATATTCTACTTTTTTGTAAGATCTGCATCAGGATGTTTTTTAAAGACTCATAATGTTCTTTTTGCTTGTTTAGAGATGCTTAATAGACAATTCCTGGGATCACTTAGAGGAGAATTAATGCTGTCCTTATATAGTCTTGCATCCGATGAAAATAACACACCACTATCTTTATCTAGATGTACGTATCCAAATGTCACATCTGTATTCTTAAGCATTGCGTCCACTATTTCAAATGCCAACCCGTCAAGATCTGCCACATAAACAGCCGTTATTGCATTCGATATATCTAAATACTCGTCAGAATCACTAATGATACGGTATTCATTCTCATATTCCCAACACTTGTCTTTCAAAAGAATAACTCTTTTTTGATGCTCCCGTATAAATGATTTTAATGAGGTTACACTTACGACATCGTTAGATATTTTAATCCGATGATTGGTGTTATTGGTATATTCTACAATATCACAAAAAATAACTTGATGGCAGATTAAGTTTTTCGTAGTCCAATTCTATACACACTCCCTTATTTTTGTCTCCATAAACGCCCCAAATTAAAGGTGATGCATATCCCTTGATAGACGTATCAAAATCCATTGTAAAACTTATTTGTTTATATGAATTTCTCACATCATGCATCGCGAATAACATTGGTAATAATTGAGGATTCTCGTGACTTATTGATAACTCCATCTCCTTCATATCGTTCACTCCTGTTAATGGGGCAAATTTCAATCTCTTTTTTTGCCCATATCAACATAAATGAATTTAACGATGTTGTATGATAAATTTTGGAGTACCTATCCTTGCCAATTAAGGGTTTGCCTGGTAGAGAAAGTGTAATACACCCTGGCATATATTTTTCAATATCCTGAATATTTTTAAAGATGATATTATTTTTCATATTTTTCAAGTATGATTTTTTTTGAAGGGTCGAGAATTGACAATTGACAATAAAAATTTCATTATAACATATATTTTTACACAGCCCATGGAGCAACTCAATTTTTGAACTAGTTAGGGTATATAAAAAATTTTCGAATATGCCTTAATATACTATACCCTGCCTCAAACAACAAAGTAGATTCGTTATTTGATAAGATTTACATTAATAGATATCAAATAAACTAACCTCGTCAATATCTATTATAGGCGTAAAACTATCCCGTATCCAATCTGTACAAATTTTATATTGTGGGAATGTCCTTTTATATACATCATTTACCCAATCATTATTCCATAGTTCAACTCCGGGTTCTTTATTCACTATCTTACATATGTCCTCAGTATATGAGATAGAATGAGGTAATTTATATGTAATATGTTGCATCCAAATCTGAATTTCTCCGATATTTGGGAATCTTTGAAATCTCATATAGATATCTTTGACAATCTGCTTTCTCTCTTTAGTTGTTGTAAGCTTACTAATAAGTTTACTGAGAATCGCAAGAACAATCTTATATGATTTCGGACTTGAAAGGGCTATATCAGTAAAAATTGATATTAAAATCCGGACATCACCACAAACGGCAAATTTCTTAACCAATCTATGTGCAAAAGTTGTTAGAAGCTTTATCAATATTCCACTATTGGGGTATTGCTTCGAAAACTGATGAATAAAAAAGGGCCTTGCTGAAGATTAGACAAAGTTGAATATATTCTTTTCTGTGATTTTCTGTATATAGGTCCCCCAGAAATATAAGCTCTTTTATCTGGCTTTATAGATTCACTTATTACATCTTCTGTCAAATATGTTTTTTGGCATTTAATTGAAAATTTAGTCCAGAAAAGGACCTCCTGAAGAAAAAATGCTATACGCTCTATATCTTCCTTTGAATTACTAAAAATACGATAATCATCCCGGTATCTTATGATATAATAATCAGTTATATTCTCTGTGTTTAATCTTTCACTAACTTCTTTATCTGCATATGCAAGCACTATTTCAGCAATAAAATCCGACAATACACTTCCTTGTGGTATGCCATTTGTCTGACCATATTGCATATATTGCATATAATGGTCTATAATATTTCCTAATAATCCCTGATTTTGACGTTTTGCTTTAGCCACGTTCTTTCCCATGAAAGCCCATGCAATTGAATGAGTATATATTGCGCCATAACAATTCGTAATATCCGTAACAAACATATATCGATATTTCAAAGCCAACTCCAGACTTCTCTGTTCGACATGCTCCCACCAAAAAGCTTACGGACGCAGATGAATGGGATTTATCAGCGGCACCTTTAACTTTAGGAATACTTGCAACTTCTATGTTAGGGACTCTTAAAATTGTAAATCTATCTTTAATCTCTTTCCAACTACTTTTATTTGTCATTGCTTTGACAAGCAAGTAATACAAATAAGGATTAATTAACTGGACAGGCCTGTATGAATATAGTGCGTCTTTTTATAAAAAATACAGCTATAAGATAGGAATAATTTAGGAATAAGCAACTTGCGCACTTTTTGCAACAAGTGAGGTAATGACTTGGCAACGGTCATAAATTCTGCGATGTGCAGTACATTGCTGTCAAACAACTCTATGCAAAGGTAACTTATATTTTCGACAAACGAAATGCAATCAGTATTTTATTGCCGTTTCCTTCCAATTTTCCTAATCGCATTACTATCGAGGTTTGACTTCTGCCCATTTTTCTCGGCTATGTATTTTATACTTTTCCCTTCATGATAAAGGGTAAGCAGAAAATTATCCGCACTGCGTGTCCACTTTTGTTGGCGTTTGGATGCTTGGCATAACTTTCTTCCGTGATTTTTCCGGATGCAAGAATTCGTCTACGAAAACGGAAGGAAAGCGTCTGTCATACAGTATATAGGTCTTTACTTTAGCTCTGGTAATGGCTACATAAAACAGCCTGCGTTCTTCTCCGTATGGATATTGGTCGCTTTTTGTCAAGACATAATTAAGCACTGGGTCATCGCTTACAAGTGAGGGAAACCCGTATGTATCCTTGTTGCATTGAAGAATTATCACATAGTCTGCTTCAAGTCCTTTGGATTTATGAACGGTCAGAAACTCTATTTTCCTGTCTCCGATGATATAGAAAAAGCGATTACCCTCTTTCACGGATTTATACATGAACGACAGGTAATAATCGTCAAAGGAATATCTCCCTAACAAAAGACTGATTTGTCTAATGGAATTGACGCGACCAATTGTCCGATAACATTGCAATAATCTCGTCTTTCATAATCGCAAAACTGTAATTCTGTTTTAACTTGTGGGTTAAAAAGGATGGATGTTCTTTTTAATTTGGGCTTCGTTGCGTTGGATAAATTGCGAGGACAGGCTGACTAAAGGCTCTCCAAACCGATATGTTGTTTCAATCTTATTGATTTCTGTCTGGCCGAAGTAATCTGAAAACTGATTGAAAAGTGCCATGTCGCTCCCCCGAAAAACGATAGATGGACTGCCAGTCATCGCCCACACAATACAACTTGGCGGGTGGATTTCCCTCTCGCAATACTTTTAAGAAGTTGTAACGGTCAACTGATATGTCTTGAAACTCATCCACAATGATATAATCATACTTCACAGGATGGGAGGAACGACAAATGTCGGTAGCTTGCAGAATTGCATCCGTAAAATCTATTTGGTTGATGTTCGCCAATTCTTCAATATACCGTTTATAAACGGGCTGAAAGATGTTTTTGATAATGAACGTACTGCGTTCGTCCCCTGCGTTTTTAGTTTGCCTTAATACTTCATCTACAGATTTGCAACTTGACTTTATCAATGTCACAAAAGTCACGACAAGGCGGATAAAAGCCTTCTCATGCTTGCTGTTCGGGGGAAGAACCATATCGTATAATTCTGCATCTGTTTTCTCTTGGATGGAAACATCAGCCTTTTCCAATAAGGTTTTCAACTTCTTCCGAATATCGGAATAATGAAAGTCTGCACTTGAAGTTGTCAACAGCTTAGTGCCGAATTTCTCATGTGCCGCTTTTTTCCATGTTATGCCATCGTTGTACTTTTGGTTTGCTTCTTCATAGGTAATGCCTCTGTCTTTGGCAAACCATATAGGAACAAGTCCATGCTCATCTACTCCAAAATGCTCTAAATATATTCGCTTTGTTTCTCCACCTTGTTCAAAATAAATGGAAAAATCCGGTTTGTATTGAGAGTGCATCTCGTCTACCAATGGATGCTCGTATGGCTCTTCATATCTGAATTTTACGCTAAGGGAAGATAGCGCAAAGCATATTTTCTGCTCTTGTTCACTCCGTACATAAACAGTTTTTCCATCCATATCGGGAAACGTTGCTTTCAAACGCACCTCTTTTTGCTCTGAAAGTTGTTGCCTACGCTCATTCTTCCGCTTTTCCCACTCCTTTTCGGGCGTTTGATAATCAATGAAGTATTCTATTACGCTTTTCTTGAATTTCTTGTCGTTCAATAATTCATGGTAGATTTTCACGAAGAGCGCGTCCGTATTTTCATATATTGATGGCTTTTGTCCTGTTGTCTGTCCGATAATGTCAAGGGCAAGTTTGTGAAAAGTGTACCCTCGCAAACCAGCAATACCCATTCTTTCTGTTAATTCAGCGGCAGCCTTGTTTGTGTAGCTGATAAGGAGAATATTTTGAGGGTTGATTTTCTTTATTTCAGTCAAATACTTTACTTTCCCTACGATGGATGAAGTCTTTCCACTCCCTGCACTACTGACTACTAAACAATTTTCTTCTCCTGAAACGATTGAGCGTCTTTGTTGCTTGTCTAACGGATATTTTAGGCAATGGTCGAAAAACTCTTTATGCGTGTCAAGTAGAAATGTAATGATTCCCTCATTATGTTGTTTTACAAGTCTATTGATAGCCCCAAAGTCACTGATAAAATTGAATATGGTTTCAGATGGAGTGATATTAAAGGCTTCAAGTTTCTTAACAAGTGAATATGCTTCTTGAAAATGCGGCTTATAATGATTGACAAAATCTTTTTCTTGCGTTGCAGATATTATCTTCCCTGAAAAAGTGCTATTAAGGTCGGACGGAATATCAATAAATGCTCCGTTGTTTAATGCCGACAATCTTTCTCTTGCTTGCTCATAATTGGATTTATTGCTATAAGAAGATATGTGGTTTAACTTTTCAGAAAGTTCCTTGCTTATTTTTTAGGCGTGTTCTTGTTATAGCTATATAACAAATTGAAATAGTTATAATACAAATTACCCCAATAAACAATGCCTGCATACTAAAAGAAAGATTTGCCGTTGATAAAGTTTACATTGTATAAAAGGTTAACGTGCCATGAAGGCACGCTAACTTTCTATTCTATTAAAAGACGGGAGTTACAGTAAAAAGCTATCCTCCCTAAAATAATCTATTATATCTTCATCAGAAGTTGCTTCATCTACAGCTTTCAAGATTTTTGCAAAGTTCTCAAACTTATCAACTTCATAACCGCCACAAGTTGTAAACTCTTTATCGCAAAAGAAAATCATTTCTCCCGGAATGGTCATTGAGCCTGCGCCATTAAGACTCCTAAATCTATGACTTACCGCCCAACCTGTAAATTCACCTTTGTGATATTTTGCAACATTTTCTTTTAGAGAAACAAGTTGTTCTGAAAGTTTCTTGGTATATTTATCCAAATCAGATTTGGCTTCTTCTTTCTCTTTTTTTGCCCGCGCATATTCTCCACGAGAGTATTGAGAAGAATATACATTAGGAGCAAAAATATCCATAGAAGATTCTGCGGATTCGACTTTCATTTTACATCTGTTTATTTTAGACATCAAATCTTTGATGTCCTCACTAATTTTCATAATAGGTTCAATAGTAGTTACATCAATGAACATACTATCAACTTTTGTTGATATTGGTTCATAAGAATCTGGGTGATAGAGATAGTCTTTAAGCGTCTCTTTAACCAACTTCTCAGCTTTTTCCTCGTTAGAGAGTGTGCAAGAAGTCATAACTAATGCAACTGCACAGGATAGTAAGGTAATAACATTCTTCATAATGTTCACTATTTTAATGATAATTATTGACACTTATCCAAAACACGAAGCGTGGCACTGCGATGCTACGTCTTAGTTCGGAGGTCCTGAGAAAACCCTGTGTACAGATGTAGTAATAGCAGCCCACGCTATAGCGTGAGAACCACTATGCTACCCTTGTACACAATTCAGAAATTTCTCAGGTTTCCGTTCTACAAGATAAGCATAACGCTTCTTCTTTTTCTATGTCTCGGAAAGGGCTTCCCCAATCCAATTGCAAAAGTAGCTAAAATCCTTGATAAATTCCTTTCATTGAATGATTTTCTTTACTTTTTTGAGACTGTTTGAGCGGGATTTATGCGCGTGCATTAAATTTTCATCCCATTACTTTGCTTTTGGGTAGTAATCCCCAAACCGTTTCTCCATTCATGCGCCTTCTGCCGGAACCATTGCACAAGCGGAATATCATTCACGCATATTCGGAAATGTCCAGTTCTGCTTTTTATCTTCTTCAAACGAGAAAGCCGCACCTTCTGCATGGAATTTACGGTTAAATTCGGGTGAATAAAAATCACCTTTCAACTTCACTTTCTTCAACTTGCACAATTCTTGGATAATCTGTTCGGAGAAGTGCAGCGTATTACGGCAGAAGTCTATCAAGGGCAACAATTTATCCACATGAGGGAAGTATCGTTTTACCTTGTCTATATACTCACTGAACTTGATGCATTGGGCTTGGTGTTCACGTTCCATCTGCTTGATATATTGCTCTAATCTTGCATTTTTATTTTCAAGTTCTGCGATGCGTTGTTGAAACCCTTCCCTTTCCGCTTTCAACTTTCCACCACCCAAAAGAGAACCGACCTTTGCCACGAGTGCGGCTTTCGCCTCGGTCTTAGCGGCTTCCAGCTTCTCCGACTTGATTCCTTGCTTCACCTCGTCAAGTTTCTGTTCCGCCTGTTGTCTTTCCGTTTGCAACTGCTGCACATTGGCTTCAAATTCTCCCGTCTGCCGCTTCAGGTCACGGTAGTATTGGGCGGTGGTGGTATGCCGTGCTTCCGAACCACGGACACCACGCTGCAAGCCATATTTCGCCATCGCTGCGGCGTAGCTGTCATGGTAGGCGACCAGCTTCTCACGTGTCAGCACATCATCGGCGCACAGGCGAACGGCGTTGGATTTCTTGCGGTACGTGCGTTTGCCCTCTGCCTGTTGCTTCTTTTTTCGCTTTCCTGCGCTCGCCCGTTACAATCGGTACGACCGTGGCGTGGATATGCGGTGTATGTTCGTCCATGTGTAGGACTGCCGAAACTGTGTTCTCCTTGCCGAATGTGCGTTGCAGCCATTGCAGGTTGTCATCACACCATTCGTTAAGTCTGCCCTCGTCCTTCACTTTCATCATGTCCTCATGCGTGCCTGAAAGCACGATGCGGATTGCCCTCACTTGGTCGGGCGTTATCTTCCTCTTGATGCCTGCCGTGCGGATGCGGTGGTTGATTGCTCCGGTGCGGTCTGTCACGCCATCGGGGAAGTCCACCAGCTCACGGTTGAGGCAGGTGCGTGTAGGGTCGGCGTTCTTGGGGACGGTTTTGCGTTCGATGTGGTCGGACGCGCCCGTGTCCGCCGAGCCTTTCGCCTTGTTGAATTGGATGCTTATGTATCCCATTTTTGTCTTTTATTTTTATAGGTTCTACAAACTTGTTTGTTCATTCCCGTCCGTTGCGGTCGTGCCGCATGAAAACGGGGGTGTCCAGAGGGGGTAACCCCTTCGGCTCATTGGGGCGTTTTTAGCATTAGCGCAGCGGTGCGTGAAGAAAACGCCCTAATAAGCTATGGCTTTTCCGTTCCTCAAAATCCGCTGCGCTGTCGGTGGTCGCCGGATGTCTTTCCTCTTTCGCCAGCTTGGGATGGCATGTCATGCCGCCATGTCGGTATGTCACCATAGTTTCGTGCCGTCATGTTGCCATGCCTGCTTGTCGGCATGATGGCATGTCGGCATACGTAATACCTGCTGGGGCATCCAGCCGTTTTCCCCACGGACTTGTTGACGGGTGTAAAAGCGTTGAAGTGTTGAATATGACACATAATACATTGGTATATTGTTTGATACGCGCTCAACTTGTCCTCAACAAACGCATGATGCCCAACAAACGGCAACGAAAAGAAGAAGTGAGGGCAGAACCGAATGTTGCCTTGTTCCTTCTTCATCGTCCGTTGGGCGTTGTTGGTATTCTGTTGAGTCTGTATATTGCTATATATCAACATTCTATTATATATATTCAACAATTCAACAGAATATCACAGGCTTTCCTGCAGTCCCTTGGTTACGGTGTAATACCTGCCTACTCCCTTGCGTGGCTGATAGCGTCCCCTCGCCGCCATACACGTAGGTGGTATAGGTAAGCCCGTTGGGTGCAGGGGACAGCTTCCAGCATTCCTGCACCACTTTCCGCACCTGCAGCTTCTCCGCCTTGACCTGCGAACACAGCAACAGGGGGATGATGTCATGCAGGCAGAATGACACCGTTTCCATCTCCATCTTCGCCATGATGTCGAGTAGCAAGTCCGCCATTTCTATTTCGAGGCGGTTGCAATTACTGCAGATAATCTTCCGCAAGGCTTCCGTTTCTATTTGCTTCGGTGAAAACCACATACGGCTTTCTTTTTTCGTTGCCAGCGTCCTGTGCTGCAAATGATACAGGAAAGCCGGGATTTCATCTTTCAGCTTTTTGCAGGAAGTCGGTGTCGTCACACTGCAACCGCTCTATCTTGCGTACCCAATAGCGTGTCCGCCTGCGTCGATGATGACGGGCAGATGCTCGTTGTTGGAACACAACACGAACTTGGCGAAGAAACCGATTTCGTTACGGTCTTTGCCCTTGGCTTCCACCTTGTAGGAAAGTGTAGTGCTGAGGTTCTTCAGACGTTCGCTGTCCTCCCTGCGGTTGAGCAGTACTTCGTCCACCATAATGAGCAGCTTCCCTGCCCAATCGGAATTGAACTGGCCGCGGAAGTCCTCGTTGGTGTTGAACGTCACGTTGTCTTGGAAAATGGCTTTCAGGAAGTTGAGGAACGTGCTTTTGCCCGTGTTCCGTTCTTCGGACACGAGCAACAGGATAGGAAGTTTCTGAATAGGATAAAGGTAGAGCAACTGCATGTAGTCCATGCCCAACTCGTATTGTTCTCCGAAGATATGCTCCACTAACGAGCGGATGCAGGGGAAACTGCCCTCCTGCGGTCGGTGTCCTATCGGCTCATAGAGATTGAGGAACTTTCCGACAACGGGCTTGTAGCCCACATGGTCGGGGGACGGTACAGAAACCGTCATACTTCGGCACGGTAGCCATGCGGTCTTTGCCGTAGTCCTGCCGCAAGGTCTCGGAGTTCCATGCGATGCGTTTCTTCACACAGCCCCCGTCAATCAGCGGCTGGTCAACAATCTTGTAGAGGGTAGTTCCCACACGGATGAATTCGTCTTGTTCTACCATAGGTTTTGCTTGGTTTTATGTCGCCGACAGCAGTGTCGGCAACGGGTTAAACAATCGGGCGCAAAGTTATGGTGTGACACATAAAACACTGATACGTAAAATGAAGCAAAACGGTGCAATCGTAACAAGCAGGCAAAAAAATGCAGAAAATCGCATAAGGGAAAGGGGCTGGAAAGAAAAGAAAGCCCGAAGAAGCATGGCATCGTCACTTCTTCGGGCGGTTAGCGTAGGTACGTACCCACGCTCTAACACTCGAGCATCGGTCTGTTCATTGACACCCACAGGACTTGTCTTTTCTTTTTGCCCGTACAACCTTTCCAACAGGGCTTTGCGTACCCTTCTCGCGCATGGGGTGTTGATGCGGAATGCGAGTGCCACGACCATAGACAGGGCATACACGTCCATGCCGTAGCCATCGGGCAAACGGATATACCGTTCTGCCTTATGTTGTTTCAGCACTCCACTCTTATATATGGCGCGAATAGCTGTACGGAGTGTCGGGGCGATTGTACCAAACAATGCGGACAGTTCTGCCTCCGTCATCCATACATTTGTAGAAGTGGGTATCGTCACTCTACCGTACTCGTTCATCGTAATAATGTCCCGTTCCATAATCAAGCGGTTATATGGCGAAACGTCCGCTTATTTTGTTCTCAAAGGCGGAAATGTCGCTGTTTAGTTTCGTGTTCGTTACCTTGGCATAAATCTGCGTGGTCTTGATGTCCGTATGTCCGAGTATCTTGCTCACGCTTTCTATCGGCATACCGTAGTTCAATGCCATGACAGCAAAGCTGTGGCGGCTGAGGTGAAAGGAAACCGGCTTCTCAATGCCGCACTTCCTTGCTATGCTCTTTATGCGTTTGTTCACCATGTCAAGTGAGCCTATGTTGAACAGTCTCTTGTCTTTTCGGAACGGTTCATAACGCTTGATTATCTGCATCGGAATATCCATCAGCTTGACTTGGAACGGGACACCTGTCTTTTGCCGTTTCGACACAATCCACAGCGCACCGTTTATTTCCACGACATTGTCAGTCGTGAGGTTCTTGATGTCTATGAACGATATGCCCGTCCAGCATCCGAACAGGAACAAGTCCCTTGCCAGTGCGAAGTTAGGATTCTCCAGTTTGATTGCGCCCAATGCCTGAAGTTCCTCTTCCGTCAGGAAGCCGCGCTCCTGTGGTCGGGGTCAACGTGGTACATTGCAAACGGGTTTCTCGGTATCTTTCCATTGTAGTGAGCCGTGGTGACGATATGTTTCAATGGTATGGAGTATATCCACACGGAAGATTGTGCAAGCCCTGCCTCGTTGCGCAGGTACAGGCAATAGTCGCGGATGAAATCCTCCGTAAGTTCGTTCATTGTTATGTCGGCACGTTTATATTGCTTTCTGATAAACTCGGCTACATACTTGCGAACAGTCAGGTATTTCAGATATGTGCGCTTGGAGCGGTCTTTACCCACACGTTTGGCAAAAGCCGCGTTCTCTTTGTCAAAGGCACGTAGCAAGGTCTCATATTCTGTGCCTATGCCCTGATAAGCATTACGTACCATTTCAGCGGTCACACAGGCTTCACGGTCTGAAAGACGTTGGTAGTGCTTTGCTATCTGTGCCTTGATGTTCTCCAACGCGAAGTTTACCGCCTGTGCCTCCTTGCTCTTGCCTTTGGCGCGGTTTCCTTGCATCCCAAAGTGCTTTCGGGATGGTCTGCTTGCAACTGAACTGTGCGATAGTCCCGTTGATGGTCACACGTCCCATGATAGGGACAATTCCGTTCTTCTCCTTGCTTGCGTTCACGTAGAACACGGTCTTGAATGTACTTCTCATAATCCTTACTTTTTGTTTGGTGCAAAATTAGTTTATGGGAGTTGTAAGGGCAGAATGTAAACCTACGCAGAACGCAGAAATATAAACCGTTAGTATTAAAAGTGCATCCGATGTCGGGTAATGATTTGGAAGTGCATCTGTTTCCATATTCTTCCCAAAGCCTGTCTTCCCCATCTATGCCACTTTGTGCCAATCTATGCCGAAACCTCCTGACTGTCAGTTGAAATGCTCAATTCTGCTCAAATCTTCATTTTATCCTATTCTTTTTATAAAGAATCTTGTGATTTACGTTTTCAAAGTTAGAAGGCATAACTTTAGGATCTTTTAAAATATCCTTAAGTTCTTTTTTGTCTACTGTTTTTTGAACATAATCTAGAACAGGCTTAAAATCAATATATACAGGTAGCTGTAAATTACAGTAATTCTGTGATTCCAAGAAATACTTTCTAGCCTTACTATATGAAAGATCAAGAACCGTTTGCATTTTCACTTATTTATCTGTTGTGCATCATACTCTACCTTTAAACGAAAGATCTCTGATTTAGGATCTGCTATATCTTTCCTATAATCTCTGTAATACTGCAGTATGTGTAAAAATTTAGGATTTGTAGTCAGATCCTCAATATGATTAAAATTATTCTTAAATATTATCGGATATAATTCTTCTCTTTCCTGAAATGAAAGTTGGTTCATTAACTCTCTCCATTTTTGAGTATATCCTAAATGCTCGAAAAAAATCGGAACAGAATAAATGTCTCCGGCATAATGAGTAATTCCATAAATTCTTCTTCATTGCGCCCAAATGCTTTCTCAAAAAAAGGATACTCCGCGACCAATCTTCCCTTTGGTTGCATTCAGAATAGCCTGAACAGCCCGAATATATTTTCTATTCCAATATTGACCAATATAATCTCTGTCGTGACTATGCTCACCACTGATTGGATGATATTTCATCGGGAATGAATATATACTAACATTCAGTTGCTCACACAAATCCACATTGATTCGCATACGATGATATAAATCAGTTGGTTTGTCAGTGAAGTTATACAACAAGTAATTTGAGAAGTCTTTCATGCCATGTTGAACACTCATTGACAAAGCCTTTGTATATTCATCTTCCGTCTTTATATTGTCAAACGCAATACGAAGTGGGCGCACCGGAATTTCGGACAACAGATTAACAACCCGGTCGTTAAATAGACGAGCATCAACACCTTGATTAAAATCAACATAGCGTAATCTCCTGCATTCTTTGTACTTTTCATATCAAAGAAGCGCGCAAAATCTTTGTACGTTGCAAGCAATGCTTCTCGAGTACACGTTTCTGGATGTAACAGACCGTGTTGCTCCCGCAAGGCGTATATTTGGGTACGAGTTGCTTCGTCAAGTGACCTCTGGTTATTAAGTTCTTGAAGTAACTTATATGATTTCCTAATGTATGCCCGATTATTGATTCCCAATCGTAAATTACGAATGGATATCTTATACCAATTAGGTTCAATGTATTTGGCTCCTTTTGGTAAATCCACACGCTTTAATATCCTGGACAATCTCTTCTAACTTTGAAGAAGCCAATACATTGTTGTCCATCAGCAGAAGATTCTGCTGCTCTCCATAAAGACGTCTAGTTCGCTCAATACGATCCTGTAATGGAATATATTCTTGATACTTAGGCTCAATCCTCCATACAGCACAGAATGCACATTTCCGGATGCAACCGCGGGTTGAATAACTGTAATATGCTCCACTGTCAGGATAGACATAGTCAATCTCGTCAAGGATAGAATAATCCAATGGTAGCTCGTCAATAATATATGGATTGTCTTCGTCTATATCTTTACCTGGGGTATGCAATGTCCCCACATGAGGGCGAATGCCTGTTGCCTTCTCAATCTCTTCGGGTTGGATGGAAGCCAGTACACCTCCAACCATTAAATTTTTAAAATTTTTGACCATAGTTTTTGCGAACTCAATGGTCTCAATCGTAATATCCCAATAGAAGGTAAAAAGAGTGGTTACCCCTACCCAGTCCCATTGAGGATGTTTCTTATACTCACCTGAATGGTAATATTTCTTGTAGTATTCTAACCAAGGTTCCAGAATAAGCGCAATCTCAGAATCTTTAAGTCCAATTCTATCAAGATATTCTTTCTTTCGATATTTTATGTATTGCGAAATTTTATCCGAACGTAGCTTCCAGTTTATGCTATTATCTAATTCTGAGAGTTTAGCAATACATGCCTCTGTGATTTGATTAATTACAAACTCTTTCAGGTCTCCTTTGTAGAAAACAACATCATCACCTCGCAACCTGAAATAGGTTGCAAGCTTCATAAGGCCAATAGGTGGAAATTTGTTTTTATAATTGGGTTCTAATAATAGTACTCTGCGATTCATCGCGTAAGATCCTCCTCTATTACTTTTATTAAGGCTTCGCGTTGACCCTCGTCAGGAATAGCTTTTGCTATAGACGTATATATTTTCCCTATCAACTTCTTCTCAGCCTTGGTATATTGTGAATATATCGGGTTGTCTGTCCGGAACTTTGTTTTACCATCTTTCTCCGGTTTAGGAAATTGTATTGACAAAGGTTGAACACTCCCGGTAGGTTGCCCCATATTTGGAGCAAATTGATTGATAATCTTCTTTAAAGAAGAATTAGATTCTTCAATCTTTTGATTTTTTCGCTCTAATCTTTTATGCGCTTCAATGGACCGCTTCTGATACTCTTCGAATTGCTGTTGCAACGTCTCTTGCTCTTGTTTACTTGAGTAGCCGGTCTCTTCTTTATGCTTTATTTTTTCCTCCAGTTCATCTTTCTTGGCAATAGTTTGTAAGCTCTTTTTATGTCAGATGCATCGTAACACATCTCTCTAAGTGTCAAAAAATCCTTTTTTAACTCGTTTCTCAAAATCCCGTAAGGCTTCATTCTCACCGAAATAATCTCGCCGAGAATTTGGTATCAAATCTTTACTGACAGCATGAATTTCTCCGAAATAGTAAAAGGAAAAACGCTGATCAGATGTGTTAGTGAAAAACTTTTTACATATCTCCTCATCGCCAATCTGTATATTTTCTTTTCTTAACCGAATACCTCTGGCAATATTTCGTTGTTTCATTTGGCCATTCAGATGTGATAACGAATACCATCCCCAATAGATAATATTCCCATCGTCATCTTTCGACAAGAGAAAATCCACCCCTAGGATATCATCCACTTTCTTTTTACCACCTTGATTATCATCTCCATAGATGTAGTTGGTATATGGCTTATAAATTTGTTCGCCATTAATATAGATATTGTATACATCAACTTTTAATCCGTGTTCCTTTATGAAACTAGAGATTTGCGAAGCGAACAGAAATTTAGAAGCAATATCTACAGGAGCTACCATAGATAAATAGTTCTTCACACTATCAATATTAAGCAATTCATCAGAGCTCACATTCTCCATGATTACTTTAAAATAATGCTTCTCAACAGCCTCTTTTTTTATCGAAGTTTTTGTTACTCGACTTAATACATCTACCGCTTCTTCAGATGTATTACGGTCATTGATAATCTGTTTTAACAGATCTGCATCCCATGTCATTATGGAACATACGTTTTCTCCGAAGTACGATGTCTCAAAATGAGTTTGGAACAATACCCAAGTCCACCCAAACGGCCTATTCCACGAAAACCTTTATCCTCTCCTCGTTTTTGGTTGAATGAGCTATATTCCTGAGAATAGGAATTACTTTCTCTTGTGGGATTCCTGTCGCATTATCTTCAATAACAATACAACGACTTTCTGGATCAATAGTAATGTATATTTCATCCTCTCCTGGAGCCATGAGCTCTTCAGCTATGGCTTTGTCGACTTGATCTGCAGAGTTCTGTATATATTCACGGTAAATGAACCTACAATCCTCATACATACCGAGTGTCAAGGATTCAATAACGTCTTTACCTATTCTTGGGTCGTCATTCATATCTATTCTATCAATTTAATCAGTCGAAATGTTTATATATTGGAAGCGGGAATTTTATATTTAGCATGGAACGAAAAGGGATTCTGAATGATGTACTCCCCTTTGTTTCATACGAGTAAGCATCGTTTTATATACACTAGAACAAACCGGAAATCTTCTCGTGATATTTCGATGGCATTCGTCCGACCAAACGCCTGAGTCGCACAATTGCCTTTTACTCGACGATGTATATCGCTTACAAACTGCTCTGCCCCAAAAAGCACAATTCCCAGTGATCGCCCACGTTCTGTAATATCAAGTAGCTGGTGAAGAATCGGAGAAGTTTTAGGAACTTCGGTTGAAGCATACTTGTTTAACTCATCAATGAAAATGATAATACGATCGGGGATATCCGAGTCTGCACGATCTGTTGAACCTAATTTTAGATTATATACAGCACGCATTACGTCGCCAAAGACAAAGCCTTGAGATTCTTCATCGAGCTTTGCAATGTCAATAACCATGACGTCGTTTTTCTCAATACGGGCAATCTGGTCACGGAGACGAACTCCATTTCCCAACTTATTGGTAAACATTTGCTGGCATTTTTGATAGCTTTTATTAAACAGCCGATAGAATTTGCGCCAGCTCATTACGGATATTTCTTTCCCGGCTTTTCCCGTCTTATCAGATTGAGTTTGATTGTAAAGTTCGTTTTGAAATCCTCCCAAGATTCGATACCGTTGAATCCTCCGCTATTCGAGATTATGAAATTGATGATTGATTCTACAGTATCATTAGGATCATCCACGTTAGCAAATAATAAATCAAGGCATTCCTTATCTTCATCAGTCTCAAACAAATATTTATACTGAAACGCATTCCCAATTTCAAGACGATCCTTAATGGTGTCTATTCTTTCATAAGTATATGAGGTATAATCTTTTGAATACGGATAAAAATATTTTACATATTTAAACGGCTCCATATCAAGCCCTAGAATATCATAAATGGGTTTGATTTTTTCTAGCTCATCTTTACGTGTATTTTTTTGATCGATTTTCAAGAGGTCTGTTCCCTTTACATTCATCATGATAAAGGCGACAGATTCCTCTTTCGTTTTGATTGCATAATCCTGAATAGCTTTCATCAAAAAACATGGCATATGAAGTTTTTGATGCCAAGCCTGAAATTCCGGAGATATTCAGGTGTGCACCTTCTGGCCCAATAAGGAAATGTGAATTAAAGAAAACAGGTAATGTCTGTCGGTTTGCACCTTCGTACATTTCAATATATCCGGCCGGAAGTTTGTGCTTTACATCGTTTAATCCTAACGCTTCCATAATCTCGTCTCGTTCCGCAAGGTAAACTTTTCGACCTTCCTGAACGGGATATATATATTGCTGGTGTTACCGACAACCTTACACTTGACGTAATTCATTCCTATACGTTCGGTGTAAGATTGAGAATCTACTTGACCAAAATCACTGGAAATATAACCCGCCAAAGCACTCGGCGAGTCCGTCATGTGTGAAATTTCTTCTATTACACCATAAGTTTTGGTCGGGTTCCCCCGTGCATCCATGACATGATCGACCACAACCACGTCAAAAGGTTTTAATTTCAAATCCTTACGCGTCCAGAATGTAAACTCCTCAATAGTTGAAGGTTGTTTTTCTGTCGCTATAATTTTGCCGATAGCTTCCATATCTTAGAATAAATTGATAAAACTTATATCACTTTTAAAGCGGCTTTTGCAGAAGCATTCCGTCATATATACCGGATATAAATGGTTCGCCCATCTTACATCATTGCCATAACATACAGGATTACGCTCATTGATAATATTAGCTGTGATCATATCAACTTCATCGGTTTCCAGCCCATTCTCTGCCTCGTCGCCAGTCATCAGCATTTTCTCAATTTTGAGGATTCCAGAATAAGGCGTTGTTGTATATCGACGCTCTCTGATACGCACATACCAGATTGCAAAATTTACATTCCCCCATTCTTCTCCTGGTTTCCACATAAAAGCAGGTGTTCGATGATATAATGGCAAATTTGCGATCTGTCCAGCACTACTCTGGTTTTTATTATCTTTCATTAGATTGGGGTTGAACCTCTTTGAGACTCCTACAACATGGCGGTAATTATTTCGAATCCGGGTAAGTTCTTTATAATCCCCATGCTTCATAGGTTTGTATTGTATCGATCCATCTTTGATAAGATATTGCTTATGGGTGAGGAGATGTTTACTCATCAACCAAGAAACGATGCGTTTCTCGCAATCAATCATCTCATCTTGGATTCTAGCTATCCCTTTGTTTTCTAAGGTTTCATTCCCTTCAATTTGGTGAGATAATACAATACTTTACCTATTTCATATTATAATCGGCATTTCGAAAATTCCACTTTGAAATAATCGGATTTCAACCTCCGATCTTGAAATATCGACAAAAAAAGCAAAATTTAAGGGACGTTTAAAACATGCTTAAACGTCCCTTAAATTTGGATTACCCCCTATCTCTATTTATAATTGTAGTAACTTGGGGTATATTTATCCAAAAATAATAGCAGCCAAGATTGCCAGCCACACCATACCTCCTCCTGCGAGCGTCCATAGAATGTCCTGCATGTCGGCTTTCGGGTCGATCTTGCGCTCCTTGACAACGGCGGCCGTCAGGACGGCGATCATCGACACAATCAAAGGCAGCCACCGCCACCAGGCGCCCAACGGCACGGCCACGATCAACGCCGCGGAGGCGATGACCGCCCCGACTGCGAAGTGCTGGTATTTGTCCTTGGCAATGGCGTTGAGCCATCCGACGAGTTTATTGATAAGTCTTTTCATATATTTGCGGTATTTTGAGAGCTCGACCGACAGGTTACTTATCCGGGAACCGCTCCCTGATCTCGGCCTTCTTGGCAAGATAGAGTGCCTTCTGCTCGTCGGCTTCGAGTATCTTGCCCTCGGCCAGATAGCCCTCGTAGGCCATCAGGTATTGGTCCGCCTCGGCGCGGTAGGCGGCCTCTCGGAGTTGTTCGGGATTCGCCATCAGCTCCGGTTCGGGCGCGTACTCCTCCCAGCCGACCCGAATGCGGTCATCTTCCTCTGTGTAGACCTCCCGGTAATGCTTCGGCGGATCGGATGGTTCAGGTTGCTCGTCGAAGATCACCTCTTTGTATCCAAGCGGGATCAGTTTGTCCGGACGCGGGTTGCAGACCAGCCCGTCGGCGGTCCTGATTGTTGTAGGGGCGTACTTCAGACGCCCGTCGATCAGTTTTGCGTAGTTGTTCATGTTTTCGGTTTATTTGATGATTATCTGCGGCGTACCGTTCGCGGCCAAATCATACCCACCGTCGCTTTGCAAAAGCGGCGGAAGATATTCATCATTCAGCGGGAACTGCTTGGCGCTGTCGAGCCAGGACAAGGCTACATCGGGAATCAGCTCGACACTATCTATGGTAATCGTCAACCGTCGATCAGATCTCACAGTCCCGCCATAATAATAGATACGGTCGATATTGTCCCGGTTGTTGATGACCTTGAGCGTAAAACTCCCATTTTGCGCAGGGATCATCGCCTGCCTATTCCCTACATATACAAAAAGGTTCTCCGCTTTGATAATCTGACACAGAACCTTTAATCATCACGACCGCTCCCGTTTGAATAAATCTTCCCAATAAAAGCTCCCGATAGTAAACAGCATCGGGTTTTCCGGTCCATGTATAGGTAGTTATACCCGTGAGCTCAAACGGTTTCTCATGCCATTGTCCCACAAGGTTCTGCGGCAAATACTCGGCGATGCAGCCGAGCGTTCGTAACGACACAGGTTGAATTTCGACCCATGAATTTGCATCGGCATTTGGTACAGTTACACTAAAACCAGAGATATTAGTTCCTGTTGTGCGATATACAATCGTGGCGTCAGCCGCATCCTCCATATTGATAGGAAGACTACTATTGTCTGCCAGAACGCGTACGGGAGCATTACTACGATACTTGAATTTAGCTTCAACAACACATCCGACCGGATGCCCCATGAATTGATAGCTGTATACCGACAATAAACCTGACGATCCCCAAATTATATGTGCGTATCGACCCGTGAAACCATTAGCATTATCCTCTAAATAAGAGGTAACACCGGACCCTTCATTATTAGGATAGAACCTGATATTTCCAATGTTAGATTCAGAGGCTTCCCAACGATATTTATCGGCTAACGGTACCACATACCCTGCAGGATCGACGTGGTTGTAGTGTGCGGCTACTTCTTCCGCGGAAAGGGCGTAGTTGAAATGACGGCAGAAATGGACCGGGCTTTTAGTAATATGTAACGGATCTCCAATGCGGAATAACGCGCTCGGCGTGTATGCTGTTGGTTGCATAGCACCTACCTCGATGCCATTGATATAACACATCGCAGTTGCTCCATCATAGGATATGACGGCATGTATATCGTCACCTATTGTCACCCGACTCACTTGTAGCGACTTATCTCCGCAGTGGAATATTATCGCATCCATTGGCGTGACGGCGATAGCTAGCATCGAGGTTGAGAATTGTGCCGGTCGTTGAGTGCCATCAGATTGGCGGAGATTAAAGAAGCACTCCATACTCCGCGGACCGTCGAACAATAGCCCGGCATCCGTCGATTCAAGATACCCTTTCGTGCAATTCACCCCCACCTGCTGCTCGCGTTCGCTGCGCAGCGCGGCGATCTTCAACAAACTTCGTCTGCGATCCATGGCTACTCGATGATTGCGCGGAGTTCCTCGATATTGATCTCGTAGGCTCGATTCGGCGCCGGGGTCTTGTAGCCGATGATGTCCACGAGGTCATCCGACCAGGTGAGCTCCGTGGCAACGTTTCCCGATGTGAAGAAGATCGCCGAAGTTCGGGCCGATTTTTCCACGGTCCCGATCTTCAGCGAGGTCAGCTCCCCGCAGATGTATTTGTGGTTGCCTTCGACGTTGATCGTGACATCCGCACCTTCGACGTTGACAACGACGGGGCGGCCGCTGCGGCGGCTTCGAGAGCTTTGGCGGCAGCGTCGAGGGGCGGCGGTTGCGGCATCCGTCGAAGCGGCCCCGGAGGCCAAAACCTGCCACCAAGCCCCGTCCGTCACCGGGTGTCCGAGGTTGTTATCCTGGAGTGAAACATAGGACGAATCGCCCGCTGTAACGAAGTCCAGGCGCTCGTATGTAATGCTCGCCGAATACGCCTTTTTGGGCGTAAGGCCCACTTTCCCTAAATTTGTCTTTGCCATATCTGTCAGTCGTTAATTTTGTAATACAAATGCCCATCATCCTTGAGTTCGAACTCGGAACCGCGGCCGTAGCCGGACTGGTAATTCACGCCCAGGAGCATTGTCGCCGGATCAATGTCGAACGTGGCGAAGATCGGACCGCCATCCGAGCGGACGGACGAGGTGATATAGTCTTTTGTCGCTTCATCCCAGAAGGCCCAGTAATTCGTATCGTCGACCGTTACGATCTTCGGAGGGTGGTCGGCCAGAGACTTCGCACGCGCAGCCTGCTGGTCGGCGTTTGAGGCTGATTTTTTTGCACGTTCAGCAGCCTTATCCGCACTATCAGCAGCCTTATTAGCTTTGTCTTTTGCGATGACAGGTCCTTCTGCATATTCCTGTTCGGTTCCCTCATAACCATACTTCTGTGCGATCTCATAGGCCGACTTTCCGTCCAGTCCATAACGCAAAGCATGATCTGTCAGGATAATATGGGTTAGTTTATCATCCATAAAAATCCATTATTTTTGTATCTGTAAGTATAAGTAATCGGTTGGTCAACGTTTTTTTATAACCTGACGCCTTTACAGTATAGGTCGTTTCGAGCGTTGCGATACCCGCATCGAGTTTTCCGGTTTCCGAGGATGGGATATTGAACACAGCCCGATCTGTTCCTTTGACGATCGGCAGCCCGCTGCCTTGCGTCGATCCGTAAATTCTCGGCCCGTTCCCGGTCGTGTAAACCAACATGTCGATCTCCACCTCTTCGAGAGAAACTCCCGTCGGATATACGGCAATCCCCATGCTGTCGCCTTTGGCATATATCGGTAATTTCGGTATCATTTTACAGGTCGTTTAAACAGGTATTTAACCCATGCGAACCATTTGCGGCGTTTCAGATACATCTGATCGGCCTGGTTGTCGTAACACTCCCGCTCAAGGGCTATGTCTCGGTATGCCGTGTCGTATGGCGGCAGCAACCATTCGAGGGCCCAAAGGGTGCAGTACAGGACGACATGGTAACAGATCGGCACAGTACAAAGCCACCGCCAGGATAATCCGCAGGCAGGAATCAGCACCAGGAGCGCCGTCGCGTAGAGGATCAGCCACTCGATCTGCTGCCGGGTGTGTATGGCTTCGTGGTTCCGTTCATCAGGCAACAACAGACGCTTCACGAACACCAGGCCGAAATAATTGAATGCGACGAAAGTCCCGAACGGGATTGTATCATTTTCTATCTGCTTCATGCTAAAATGCGGTTCCAGCCACCATTTAAAGTATCAGCCGCTGCATATGTACTGTTGTCTTTGGCTCCGGCGAAACAAAGGTCAAAGTTTTTTGTCGAGGTGCAATAGGTCATATAATAACACTGGTAGAAACCAGGCGCTCCCGTACAGTTTGCGATACTGCGGCACTGCGCTATGTTGTTGCAGTGGCGAAAAGGAACGCCGCTATCGGTGCCGTTTGCGTTGCCGGATGATTCGCCCTGACAATTCGCCATATATTCGCAGTAATCGAATGCCAACCTTGCGCCATATCCTGTCCCGGCACCGGATGCCGTGCCTTTGCAACTATTCAGGTAATCACAGTGGTCAAATGCTGCCACATGTCCATTGTATTGTGTGTTTGCGACTGTTGCCTCGCAGTTTGTCAGGAATTTGCAATAATAAAACCCCTTCGCACGCATATAATTAATTGCCCCAGAATAACTGTCGCCACTTACAGATGTCCGGCACCGGGTTAAATTTTCACAGGAGTCAAATCCGCAGACTGTCTTGTCCAAGTTCCCACTGGTACATTTTGCGCGGCAGAGCGCCTCGCAGTCAATCAGGTGCGAACAATTTGCATATCCGGAACATTTTATGGTACCGTTTCCATTAAACGACGGATTGTTGATTGCTACGCATCGTTCCAAGCTTCCAAACCCGTTGAAGACCGTAAAATACATTTGGGCCGAGGATGATTCTATTTCTGCCGTCACGTTAATCAATTTGGTGTTATTACCTCGCTCGATCATGTATAAAGCGGCGATTGGAGCCAAAGACGTTCCTGCGCCGGTGGGATTACTGACGACAATTTTACTCCCCGGTTCCCCGGTGATCGTATTGCAGTTGGCATGTATTCCGATCGGAGCATTCACAGTCCATGTGCCGCTCTTGATTAGGACATGATGGGCGTTGGGATTATTGGCCAACGCGGAGAGTTTCGCAACGCTGTCAACGATATAGTCATACTTAAATACGCCTGCGACATCGGTTTGATCTGCCTTGCTGTTCCATTTATTACGCTCGTTATCAGTGATAAGCCGATGTAGCATCCTGAATCGCGTCGATGAACCGCACGCCGCCGTCCCGGGTGATCTGCACATAGCTGCCCGCAGGTTTTACGGTTGTTGCCACAGCCTTGTAGATGTGGGCGATGGGCTTGACGTTGCCGTCGTTGTAGACATCCGTTTCGGTCTCGTAGCCCAGTGTGAGGTAGACGGGCAGGGCTGTCGCAGTAATCCCGGCAAAGGGCACGACGACCTTGACCGTCGCATTGTCGGCCCCGGACCCTTCGAGCACGACCAGACCGGGCGCTATGTCGTACTTGCTGCCGTTTGCCTTCACCTCGCATCCGGAAAGGACAAAAGCCCCGTACTGGGAGAAGAAGCCGTCGATCACCTTCAGCGGCTCCTCCTGGAGTGATACGAACGCATCGCCGTACCAGTTACGGACGCCGAGCACTTGTGTTTGTCTTTTTCATCTTTGGTCTATTTTATACGTTGTTAAAGCAGCCCTGTATTTCTCGATGTCAGCCCGTATCTGTTCGGCATCGACACCTGCCGGAACATGGACGATGAAGTCCACATCCCCGAACTGCTCGCGGTTCTCTCCCCGGAGCGATACTACCGCCGGAGTACCTTCGCCCCTGTTCAGTCCACGGGGACTGCCACGCCCCACCTTCGGAGCGTATCCCGACCGCAAACCCCGTTTCACGGTAGGATTCGATCGTGATGTCCGCCGCTCCGTATTTGTTGCGCAGGAACTGTTCGAGCACTCCTTCCTGATTGGTCACGTTGAGCAGTTTACGGGTTTCGTCGCGCCACAGGCTGAAGGCGGCGAACAGGTCCGCCAGCGGCTTTACAAAGGCCCGCAGAATCCGCAGACGGACGGGTTGACGCTTGTGTTCCGGCAGGAGCTGCCGCACCTGGTTCCGGAAGTCTATCTTATAGTTCCTCATAGCGATTTGGTAGATGTCAGGGTCAGCGTGTTCCCCTCGGCTGCGTACTCGAAATACCCTGCGGCCAGTTCGGCCAACACATCGACGGGGGCGAAGTCCGCCCCGGCGCTGGTCTTATGCTCGAGCCTTACGACCTTTACCGTCACGACACCTTCGGCGTGCATGACGGCGTCTACGAGCCGCTGGGCATAGAATACGGCATCGAATGACAGCGAGGTCTTGAACGTCTCGAGGGCCTGTCCGACCTGCTCACGCACGACACTCGAGGGGACCGCCGGATCATAGTACACCTCCAGGTTGTAACGTATCGTATCGGCAGTCGTGCTTACGATCGTCGTAGGAATACCCGTCGTGGATCGTGTCGATGTAGTCGGCCAGGTTGCGGCGTTCGCTGTCGTCCAGAGGGATGATCCGGCCCTCTCCGTCGGTTTTGGCCACGCGGATCGAAATCATCTTATAGACCTCGTTCACGGCCACGACCTTCACGATCCGGCTGTCGGGGTCGTCCTGCTCGTAGTAGAACTGCGCCGTGTTCTTGTCGAATACCAGTGTATGTCCGTTCTGAAAACGGTAGCACATTTCGGCATACCACAATTTGGTGCCCGGAGTGATCTTGGCCGTCAGCTCGTCAACCTCCTGACGGAACAGATCGAGAATTATTTCAAAGGCGTGGATCGCCGCTGCGACCCATAGGTCCACAGCCGCCACTCGGCGACCTTCGAGGTCGAGAGCTTCGGGAAATAGGTCTGCAGGTCGGTGATGATCGACTGCTGTATGTCGTTAATCGTTCTGGCCATATCGGTAGGTTGTTATGTCGTTTCCCAACTCTTTGAGCGTGTTCTTGCGCATCAGGCCGCTTTCGTCGTCGATGCGCAGCTGTGTCCCCGGTGCAACGGCCACGTCCAGGTAAAACCCCGTTTCGCCGATGCTGTCGATCCCCAGCTGCACGAGGGCTTCCGGATCGTTGGCGATCTGCGGATTCAGGGCAAGGATTTCGCCCACGGCCTCGCAGGTTCCATACTGCTCGAGGGCGATGTCGTAGACCGTCTGCCGGGCCTTAACTGTTGCTGTCGTCATATTCTGCGCTTATCGTCAATGTTCCATCCGTAGCGTAGTCCACGGCATCGACCCGCATTCCGTCGCGCTCGCACTGCTTGCGCACGGTTCGGAGGAAGTCCGCCGGATCGATGTCATGCAGGAACGATACACAGTCGACGCCGACGGTGGGCGCCTCCTTGAAATCGCCCTGGCTTGCCAGCAGCAGGTCCCGCTTGTGCTGCTCCGTCGCCTCGGTCCGGATCAGATCGTCGGACAGCTCCACGTCTCCCGTCGAAGTCTGTAAAATGTCGATCATCGTATCAGTGCGTTACGTTGGTGTCCTCATAATCCCCGCGCCGGACCTTGTCGTGCTTCGATGCCGGGGCGGGAACCTCTACGGGCTTGGGATTGTTCTGCGCCGATGCGCTTCCGGTCACGGCCACCGCTCCCGAGGGAATGGTGTGTGTATGCGTGTTGAAGGCCTCGATCAGGTCGTTGATCTTGCGGGTGAGCGGCTCGATGTTGATCAGTCCGCCCAGCTCGCCGCCGTTCAGGACGATCTTCGGGGCCGAGGCCTCGATCCGTTCCCCATCGCAGGTCATGGTCACCTGATCCCCCGAGGGTGAAGACCACCTTGTCGATCTCGGAGAACAACGCCACATACAAGCGGTCGCTCGCGTCGATCCGGGCGACGATCACCGCGCTCTCCCTCTTGGGGATCAGCACCCTCCCGCGCAGGTTCTCCTTCTCGACGGAGTACAGCAGCACCCCTTCGTAAACAATGCCGCCGATCTGCACGTCGCACGTCCTGGCGTTCTCGTCGACACTTTTGACCGTGCCGTACATGGCCGCCTTTGCCGCATTGCGCAACCGCTCTGATAACATCATGCGGACCTCGCGTATCTCTTTCTCACTGCTCATATTTTTATCCCTATTTCCACGGTCCGGCGTGCTCCGCCCGTCCGTAGGTTGTTTCTACTCCTTCGATGTAATACCGTCCGTCCCGCTCGTGGTAGACCTCGTCCTCGATCTCGGCCACCATGCACGGGGCGGCATAGGGCTGCAGGAAGGCGGTGATCCTGCCTGCATAACCGTCGTAGCTGTATCGCTTCAATTCTGCCGCCGCCAGGGCTGCCAGTTCCTGCTGATCCTTCACGTCATAGAAGTACAGCTTCTTCTCCGTCCCGTCCTTCGGACCGATCTCGGCCTCGACCTTCGTCCCGTCCTTGTAGATGCACACGGCCTTGATCTTCAGCTTCACGTCTTCGGCCCGCTGATATTTCAGATCGTCGTCCTTCACCACGTTGTAGCGCAGGCGGTATTTCACGGCATCGCCGACGACCTTGTAAGGCTCGCAGGCGTAGACACGCCCCTCGAGGTCGAACCATACCGCCAGGCCGTACTTGGTCTGCAACTGTCCCAGGACCCACGCCACGGGCTTATTGTCCGCAGGGAATGCCTCGAGGGTCAGCGTCGCGGCATATCCCACCTGCAGGCCGCAGGCTTTCAGGACCGCCGCGAGCGTGGTCTTTCCCTGAATCGTGACATTCCGGCGGCGGGTAGTGTAGAACTCGTCCTCGCAAACGATCTCGAGGGGCGTCTGCAAGTTCAGCTGCTTCACATAACCCCGAAATTCGGTGTACAGGCGTCCGTCATACCCGAGTTGGATTTCTACCGGATCGCCCGCCTTGATCACCTGTGCAGTCTCGACGTAGGCCGGAGGGGTCCCAGTCTGCCGGAGCACCGCCGTCACCGGAACCTTCACCGAAGCCGTGGCCCCGATCGTATGAATCGAGCGCTTGATCTTGATGTCATGCACTCCGCCGAAATACTTGCTTCCGATGGTTATTTTACTGCACGGTAGATACATGGCTATTGCACTATCAGTTCAAAAGGTGAATCCGTTTCGCATTCGATCGTCACCGCCTGGCCATCCTCCACACCGGGCGTCGGCGGGTACTGGATGTCCGTGATCACGACCCGGTCGCCCTCGTCGAGCAGCAGGTCCGTCAACACGCAGATCAGTTCGACCGATTCGTTGATGTTGTAAAGTTCCTTCATGCGCGCAATCTGCGCCTCGGGATAACTGCCGTCTGCGGACCTGATGAAGGCCGCGACGGAGATTTTGTAGTCTCCGATGCTGATCAGCTCCTTGACCGACCCGCGGCGGCCCACCAGGGGCGTGCGCACGATGTTCTTGGTTCCAGTAATGCTGATCACGGCGTTCTCCAGCTCGAGGGTGTGATCCTCGCCCCGTATGTCCTGATGCCTGATGAATACGGGCATGAAGTACCACCTGCCCAGGGCATCCTTCTTGTACAGGCGCGTACCTTTCACGAGCTCTTGCTGCGGAGCTGGAGAGGTCGGGATGTCGAAGTTGTCCCCGGTGTAGCTGCCGGCCGGACGATTCGGGGAAAAGGCTCCCGGATAAGGCAGGCCCTTATAGCCGATGATCGACTGCAGCAGGTGCTCGATGTTATACTTATGCTTCATATTCGTCCAAGACTTTTTTCAGTACGGCAGTGACTTCCTCCTCGATCTGATTGTAGCCCTTCCCGTCGGCGTTGGCGATGTGTATCTCGATCGTGTCGCAGAATTTGCTCATCGTGACACCTCCGCGGCGCTGACTGTCGTATGCCAGTTCCGTCGGTGTCGGCCGGGCCGTTCCCCGGACTGCGGGAGCGTAGTCGCCGCCACCGTGAGCGGCATGGCCAACGATGCCGCCGCGGTCGCCAGGGACGGAACCCGCACCGCCGAAAGCCGCGAGGCGATGGCCGTGTAGGCCGCCGATCCTTTCATGTCGGGGATGATCTTGTTCAGATCGAGCACCGTCTTGCTCCCGGACCCGGTCCCGGTCCCCGTCTTGGAGAAGTCGATGTTTACCTTTTTGTTTCGTGCGGGGCGTCTTCGTGCCGTCCGGGGTTTCAGAAGCCGCAATCAACGGACTGACGGCCTTGGCTGCGCCATTCTTGCCGTTTTTCCAGGAGAGCTCCCAGGAGAGGGAACTCCCGGCATCCTGGGCGAGGTTCTTCAGGTTCTTGGCCCCGTCGACGATGGCCTTCTTGCGGCTGTCGATGTCGCCCGAAATCTGCGAGATCATCGCCTCGTTCTCGGCCTTGTCGCCCAGGCCTACGGCCTTCTTGAACTTGTACCACCCGAGTTTTATGTAATCCAGGCCGATCATAATGCCGTTGACCATCGTGCTGAACTCGTACTTGATCGTTTCGACGAACAACTTGCCCGTCAGCTTCATAAACTTGACGACGCTGTCCCACTGCTTGCCCCAGCCCTCGATCTTCGTAACGCAAACGGTGATGACGGCGATCAGGGCCGTGATCCCTGCCACGATCCAGGTGACCGGACAGCCCCACAGAGAAGCGTTCAAAAGCCACTGTACGCCTGTCCATGCCACCGTTGCCGCCTTTACGGCTCCGGCCCACACGGTGTGTAGTTTTTCCGCGCTGGTGACAAAACCGATCGCCTTGCCGAACAGCCCGAACAGGGGTAAGAGTTGCGAAACAGTTACAGCCTGCTGCGCGATGATCGTGGCGTAACCGCCAGTTGATCCCGTAAGTTCGAAAAACCCGATCTTCAGGTCGTCGATCCGGGCCTGGCAGCGTGCCATCATCTGCTGCACGGTGTCGGTGCGGATCGCGGCCTGCTCCTGGGCGACATTGGTGGCCGTGACTTGGGCGGTCATTTCGGCCACGGCATCCGAGTTCTTGATCAGAAACTGCGCTGCGGCGATGTTCTCCATGCCGAACACTTTCGACAGATAGGCGGCATCCGTCAGGCGGGGCTTCAGGGCATCGAGGGCATCCGAGAAGCTGTTTTTGCGGAAGTCCACGCCGAGGACGGTCTGCATCTTCAGCATGATGTTGCGCAGGGCCGTACCCGCTTCGGCTCCCTTCAGGTTATTTTTCGATAGAACCTCGATCGCACCTGCCGTGTCCTCGACCGTGAGGCCTGCGGCATTGGCCGCCGCACCGACGACCTTGAACGACTGCGAAAGGTCGACGATCTCCGCGGCTCCGTACTTCGAACCTGCCGCCAGAATGTTGATCACCCGGTTGGCCTCCGTAGCCTGAAGACCGAACTGGTTGATCGTTCCGGCCAGGGCCGTGGCGGCATCGTTCATCGACATCCCTGCAGCATGGGACAGCGTGATGGTGTTCTGCTGCAGGGCCTTCAGCCCCTCCATGCCGATCTTGTCCACCTGAATCTGCGAGGCCAGCAGGGCAAAGGCATTCGCCGCCTGCTGCGCACCCAGCCCGCTCTCCTTACCCGTCTGCCGGGCGACTTTCCCCAGGTCGCGCAGCTCGTCGCCCACGATACCCGTGATCGACGACAGGTCGGCCATCAACTGCTCGAAGCCGATGCCGGGACCTGTTAAATTCTCAACACCTTCGGCTAATTGTTTGACCTGCTCGATAATGGAGGTCAGACTGATTCGCTCGATCTGTTTTTGCAGACCGCCGAATGCATTGGCCGACTTGTCAACGTGTTCCGTAATCTGCCGGGTCGAGTTCTGCACGGATTCGTCGACTTTCTCGACGACCTGCACGATCTTTGTGAACTCCGCAAACATATTCTGTATCGCGATGAAGACATTCCCGCCGATATCTACTTGGTAATTTGCGCGATTATCCATATATTTGCAGAAACTGTATTGCTATGACTGTTGCAGGTTGGATATTCTTGATCTTTGTGGCTGCCGCTTTGCTTAACCTTTTGGGTGAGGGCTTCAAATGTGCCATGCACATCGACAAGTGGCGCGACCTGTGGCAAATCAGGCGGTAGGCGTATATCTGCGTACCCGCTCATTCTCCACCCATTCGGCCATTCTCACCTGAAAGCCCCACGCCTCGTCCGACAGCGTGTCGGGGTCCATGTGCAGCACCGAGCGGATCAGGGCGTTGCCCGCATGCAGCCACCCGTCACCCTTGACGACCTCGGTGCCGCTCAAAGTTTTTTATTTCCCCGACCCTGATCTCTACGATTTCCGAAATCAGCTGCGACAGCCCCATGAAATAGCGGTCGTCGTCACGCAGTTCCTCGTCGCCTCCGAGCCAGCAGTTCGACAGGATGACTTCGGCGAACTTGAACGGGTCCTCTTTGCCGACCACCGATGCAGCAGCGATCACGTCACGTCCCGGACGATGCAGGTAGCAGGTTTTGCCGTCAACCTCGTAGGCGAATACATCGCCGTGCTTCTTCTTCCATGCCGCGATCTTTGCGGCCATATCCTTCTTTTCCATAATGATTTTATGCGGGTTTAAAGGGTGTTTAAACAGCCCACGGTTCGATGCCGTGGGCTTGTTTTATTTCGACGCGATGTCGTAGTCGATGTCGAGAGCGACGAACGGCATGGCATGCTCGCTTTTCATGTCGCCCGCCTTCATGCCCGAGGGGAGTTCCGAAAACGAGGCGCAGATGATCTGGTCGACCGTGATGGCCGTGCTGTCCTCGGGGATGTAGGAGATCAGAATATCCACATCCACGTCGAGGATGTCCTTGTAGCCTTTTTCACGGGCGGCGCGGTTCATGGCGATGATCTCGCTCTGCAGCAGCGTCAGAGTTCCCGACGCGGCCCGCTGACCGTGCTGGATGCCTTTGGCGTAACGCCCTGCAGCATACAGAGCCTCCTTTGCCTTGGTGAGCTTGTAGTCGACACTGGTCGCTCCGACCACCGGGCGGCCCCACATGATGATCTTGATGGTGCCCCAGTCGTACTCTTTTCCGTTGATTCGTATTTTCATGCTGCTACTGCTTGATTGCCGGATTCTCAAATCCGAGGTTTACGATGATGTACCGCAGCGTGCCCCGCGGTCTGATCCTGCACGAAACCGCCATGCGCCGGGTCGAGAGGACATTCTGCGCCGGATCGACATACGATTTGAAGTCGCTGATCTCGCCCTGCATCGCCACTGCGACGGCGTTGTCGATCAGGCGTTCGTAGTACGAGCACATCTCCTGCGGGATGTTGCCCTCGTCGTCGGTCTCGATGTCGTCCTGAATCTCCTCGATGTAGGCAGTATAGGCGTAGATCGTGGCCTTGTCCGCCACACGTCCGTAGTTCAGGTTGCTGTAATCGTCCGACAGCGGGGGCCCCCATGTGGTCGTCGTTCGGGTAGTAGCCGTTCTTCTTCGAGAAGGAGCGGTAGATGATGTAACCCGCCTCGTCCAGCAGGTCGAGCATCGCGTCGCACTCCTCGGGGGTTCTGCCGTTGGTCAGCCATCCCTCGGCGGTGATCGCTCCCGACTTCACGCGGGCCAAAGACTGGTTTACGGAAATCCGTGCGGCGCGTCCGAGCATCTGCCCGATTGCAGCGGTCTTGTTCGCCTGGTCGTCGCAGGCCATGACGAAGCCTACACGGTTGGTGCTGCCCTCGCGGGGCTTGTAGAGCTTGTCGGTCTTGCCGTCCCAGCCAGCGGCGGGAATCAGGCACCGGAAGGGCATCACCTTCCGGGCGAAGCTCTCGCCGACGGACTGCGCCGCGGTGGCCGCCGTCACGGCATCCTTGTCGATGCCCGTATCGGTGGTGTCGGCGCTGTACTCGTCGGGCGGCAGACGGTTGATGCCGACCAGGCGGATGCGGCCTTTGGCGTAGGTGATCAGTTTCTTCAGCGGCGAGCCCTCCTCGATGCTGCACATCTGCGAGAGCAGCGTGGCCTCGGAAACGACGAGCAGGTACAGCTCGGCGCCGTCGCCCGTCTCCGTATAGAAGGCCGTCAGCTCCTTGTGTGCAAGGGGGTTGTTTTCAGCCGTGATGCCCAGCCGGGCGATGTCCCGCGAGGAGTTGATCAGGTAGACCTCGTTCAGCGCGAGCTTGTCGGAGACGGCGGCGCCCGTCAGGATCAGCCCGGCGACACCGTCGTCGCTCTGTGCGATACGGCCCAGGTTCCCGTTCTCGAGGTTGATGGTTACGTTAGGTAATGCCATGGTTATCGCACGTTAATGGTTCGTACTTCGCCTTCGCCGAGGCCCTTCTGATGGTACTGCGCGAGGTTCTTGTCTTTGTCGAGGAACACCTGTCTGTCGCTGGTGATGTGGAAGGCCTTGCAGTCGGGATAGGCTTTCGCATACTTCTCGGCCAGGGCCTGGAACGGGTCGGCCTTACGGGCCTGCTCGGCGGCAGCCTCCTCGGCTTCCCTGCGGGCCTGATCCGCTTCGGCCTTCTCGGCATCCTCGATGGCTTTGGCCTCGGCGCGGAAATCAGCCTCCCGGGCTACGGCCTCGGCGACCTTCGCCGTGGCGGCCTGACAAGCCGCTTCCAGGGCCGCCAGGCTCTCCTTGAGGGCAGCTTTCTCCTCGGCGGTTTTAGCGCCTTTCACGGCGTCCTTACCCTCGGCGACCCGTGTCTTTGCGGTTTTGGTCTCGGCTTTTGCGGCTTTCACGGCATCAGCCAGGCGGGCCAGCTCCTCCTTGCGCTGCTCGGCGCTCATGTCTTTAATATCCATGTTTTCAGTTTTTTAACAGTTTGCGGGTTTTATAGACCCCGAACAGGATCAGCGACACGGCTGAAACCTGTCCGATACGCATCCAGGTCCGCTGCCAGGTATTCAGGCGATTGACCTCGACGACTTGAAACTCTTTGCGGGTGGACGTATGGCGTTCGATGCGGTCTTTCAAAGTCAGGTAAATAGCCATACTGTCGGCCTGGGCCGTAGCCGTCAGGACATTATCGCGGACCTCGATGTCGGGAGGCTTCAAGCGGTTCCCCGCCTGGTACTCCATCAGTCGGCGCATCTGCACCTGACCCACGCTGTCGCATTCGAGAAGCGCCCGGAGCATCGACTGGTCGCGTTCGAGGACCACCACCGTATCCCGGACCTGTTCGGTCACGGTCACCGTATCGGTCGCCTCCGTCTGCGAAGATTGCAGTTTGAGGCTTGACTGCACGCGCGGCCAAAAGGGCTGCGAGCAGAATAATCAGCATTTTTCTCATTGATCAAATCGTAAATTACGTTTTCGTCGTTCTTGCCACGGATCAGCTTGATCAGCGACACGAAGGCTTTGGCCTGCGTGATGATCGCCAGGTTCTCGAGGATCGAGATAAGCTCGCAGACGCACAGGTAGGCCGCCATCAGTCGGTGCGGAATGATCCACAGATTCGGGACGAGCTTGTCGATCAGAAAGGCCAGCAGTATCGCGGCCATGTAGCCGATCAGTTTGCCTACGCTCTTGCGCATTCGGCGCGACGATCGAGGTGCGTGGCGGTTCTTGCTGGCGAGAACACCGAAGACGAGATCGGCGAGCCAGAACAGGAACACAATGCCGATTACCTCCTGGCATGGTGCGAAATAGGCTGCGGCCACCAGGGACGCCTTGATCGCATACTGACCGAGATACTGCACAGCTCCTTCCATGACTACTTACCCGAATAGATGGCTCCGATGTACTTGTTGCGCAGAGGCAGGGCCGAGAAACGCTGCTGGTAGCCCAGGATGTCGCCACGGGCTTCGGGGTCCTTCTCGCGGTGGAAAACATCGACCGTACCCGTCGCACGCATCACCTCGGTACGAATCCAGGCGATCGACGCCATCGCGCTGTTCTCGCCTTTGGCCGAGCCGAAAGCCTGCTTCTTGCCCGTCGTGGTGTCGAACAGGGGCAGATGCGGGTAGCTGAAGACCTTGAAATTGCCGATCTTCCCGTCACGCATGTACTCCTTGTACAACTTGCGGTTCTCGGACTTCAGGTCGGCTTCGTGCTCCGTAGTGAGGACCAGGCACAGCTGCGTCATGTCGACCTCCATTGCCTTGAACTTCGCTTCGAGCAGGTCGAGGTCGTCGAAGGTCAGGCGACGGCGACCGTTGACGGCTTCGCCGGTCGTCACCAGGACGGGCGTGAACTCACCGTTCTGCAGCGGACACCAGTTGTAGGCGGCCATTGCCCGGCGCTTGCGCGTGAGGGCGTTCACATGACCGCGCGTCACACTCTGCATCTTGTCGTAGGCGGCCTGCATCTGCTCGATGTTGCGCACGACGGTGTTCTTCGTGTCGAGGGTATGCAGCAGGATGTCCTTCGGCACATCCTCGCGCTGCACGATACCGACCGGATAAGTGTCGTTGTCGATGAATACCTCCGGCTCGACACCTGCCTCGGCCAGGTGCAGCGTGTTGTTGTCGACCAGGGCACTGAGGTCTTCGGATTCGTTCAGGAAGTCACCCTCCTGAATGGGCTGCTCTTTGATGATGTCAACCCACAGTTCTTTTTCAATAGGCATATCTGTCTGATTTTGATTAGTTGTGCTTTTTCCGGATGGTCTCGAAAACCTCGGGATTCTCGGCTTTGATCTTCGCAAGGCCCTCGGGGTCCTCCTTCAGCCAGCGCAGGTGCGTCCAGTTCTGGCGATCGGCCGGAATCACGTTCCCGGCGATCTTGGTGACGGAAGCCGCCAGCGAAGCCTTCGCGGGGATGGCCTTCAGGGTTTCCGACACCAGGTCGTAATCCTTCATGGCGAGCTCGACGTACTTCTCACGGGCGGGAGCTCCGATCCTGCCCTGTTCAACGGCCAGATTGACCATGTCCTCGGCGCGTTTCTTACGAACTGCGTCGATCTCCTTCTGCAGGGCATCGGCAGTCTCCTTGTGTTTGTTGCGGTCGGCAGCCAGCTGCACGATAGCCTTGCTCATCGCCGTAGCGTCCGCGTCCTGATTGATGCCGAGCGCGACGTATGCCTCGGCGGAAAGGGTGATTTTTTCCATTGGTTTGATATTGGGTTTTCGACCCTGCGGCGAACTCTCCGCGCAGAGTTTCACGATGTTGTCGACATGAAGACGCACGTCGCCATCTTCGACCAGATGGCCGTCGCCCGTGTAGATTTTGAGCGTCACGGCCCCGGCATTCGACGGCACGGAGGTTACGGAACCCTCGAACAGCTCCCACTCGGTGACATAGAGGTCCTCACCGCCTGCCGGATTCGTGCGGTACTCGGCCCGCAGGATGACGATGCCGGGCGATGCCCCGCGCAGGAACCCGCGCTCGACCTGGCCCTTGCGTTCCGCACCCAGGGTGATCCCGTCGTCGAAGACAGGATCGGCAACAAGCAGCGCCCCCTCGACATGCAGGTTGTCCCAGCGCCCTATCAGACGGTTGAGATCGTGGTTGTCGAGCATCGGGGAATACTCCTGGAAGCGTTCGAACTTGCCGCCGCCGTTAAGCAGGAAAAAACCGTGCGAGTTCTTTTTCGTTTCGTCGTTAAAAATGAATTTCGGTAAAGCCATGCGCCTCATTTTTGATGCAAACATAGGCTTCAAAATCCGACGCAACAAAAAGACTGTCAAGGTATTGAACTATTTTTTTCGCATTCGCGTTTCGGCATGCCATCTTTGCACAAAAAAGAGCATATGACAACCCCGAAACACAAATTATATACGGCGGCCTACAACTGTTTTGTAGAACAGGGAATGACCTGTGCAGGCATTGCCGAGTTGCTCGGCATTCGTGAGGCCACGCTGTCCGAATGGCGACGCGGTATGAAGTGGGACGAAAAACGCAAGGCCAGCCTGGCGGCCCCCGGAAAAATCCGCGAACTGTTGCTGGACGAGATGCAATGGATCGCCGAGAGAAACAAGGCCCGGCTCGATACTGACGGACTTTCGAAAGTAGCCAAAAGCCTGCAATACTTCGATGGCAAGGTCCCGCTGTCGGTGGTGATCTCCGTGTTGAAGGAGGTCGACAACTTCGTTGCCGAGATCAACCCCCCAGGAGGTCGTGAAGATCACAGAATACCACCGCATGTTCATTCAGCACCGGGCGCAGGTCGATTCCTTAAAGTAACGGCACATGGCAGACATCGACAAGAAATTTCAAAAGCTCATCGACAACTACGAGGAGCATTGCCGACGCATCGCGAAAGCTTCGGTCGTAGACATCCACGAACGCCCCGCGGACAAGATCGCCCGCGTGAAACGTATCGAGAAGGATTACGTCACCTGGTTCGAGTACTATTTTCCGAACTATGCCAAGGTGCCCTGTGCGTGGTTCCACCGTCAGGGTGCGCAGGAGATCATCGACAACGACGTGATCATGGCCTTGTGGGAGATTTACCGATCCGGGGCGAAGTCCGTACACGTCGACATGGGTATTCCCCTGTACCTGATGTACACGGGCCGCCTGCGCTACATGCTGCTGATCGGCGAGACCGAGGACAAGGCGCATAAACTGCTCTCGGCATGCCAGGCGCAGCTTGTCTACAACAAACGCCTGATCAACGATTACGGCTGCCGCTACAAACAGGGCGACTGGTCGTCCGGGGAGTTCCTGACCTCCGACGGCGTGCGCTTCACGGCTCTCGGTTTCGGTCAGGACCCGCGCGGCGTCCGCGAGGAGGAGCAGCGCCCCGACTATATCGCCGTGGATGATGTCGACACGCGTCGTCATGTCAACAACGACCGTCTGATGCGCGAGGCCGTCGAGTGGATCTTCGAGGATCTGATGGGATGTTTCGACGAGGCGGACGGATCGACCCGGCGATTCGTGTATGCCAACAACAACTTTCATAAGAACAGCATCACAAACCGCCTTAAAAAGCAGTTCAAAGTCCTGGCTGAAAAATCCCGGCAGGAGGGCGAAAAGCCCATACACCGGGTACTGACGGTGCCCGCCGTGAAGGACCTGACGACCTTCGAGCCGAACTGGCCCGAGAAGACCTCGGCAGAGCACTGGCGCAAAAAGTACCGCAGCATCCCCTCGCGGTCGTTCATGCGCGAGTATATGCACGTCCACGTCGAGGACGGCAAGGTGTTCAAGGCCGAGGACATTCAGTGGAAGAAGATGCTGCCCCTGAACGAGTATGACGCCCTGGTCTTCTACGGAGACCTTTCCTACAAGGCCCAGGCATGCCATAAGGGGATGATCCTCGTCGGCAAGAAAGACCGCGAGTTCCATTTCATCTACTGCTTTCTGCGCCAGCAGTCCCGCACGGTCCTGGCAAAATGGCTCTATGACCTATACGAAACGACGGAACTGCACAACTGCCGCAAGGTCCGCTATTGGATCGAGGGCCTGTTCTCGATGGACGAGTTCGTCAACGACTTCGATGCCGAGGGCGATGCCCGCGGATACTACATCCCCGTCAAGGCGGATAAGCGCCCGAAGGCTGACAAATACGACCGTATCGAAGCTACGCAGTCCTATTTCGAGCGCCGAAATGTGTGGTTCAATATCGACGAGCGGGACAGCCCTGACTTCCAGGAACTCGTCGATCAGTACCTGGCATTCGAGAAGGGCGGAGGTGCAGCCGTCGACGGCCCCGATGCGGCAGAAGGCGCACTCTCGAAACTCAATACCGTATTCCGGCAGGCAAAGGGGACCTACCGCGTCGGCCTCCGGGCACAGCGTAAATACTAATCCAATATTCAACGACATGCGTAAAATCAAGTACATCGTGCTGCATTGCAGCGCAACCAAAGAGGGGGTGCCGTTCGGCATCGAAGACATCGACCGCTGGCACCGTCAGCGGGGATTCCGAAAGGTCGGCTACCACTACGTGATCCTGCTTGACGGTACGATCCGCAAGGGCCGCGACATCGCCCAGGTCGGGGCCCATGTGCAGGGCAGCAACGCCAACAGCATCGGCATCTGCTACATCGGAGGACTGGACGCCGACGGCAAGCCCAAAGATACCCGCACCGAGGAACAGAAGGCGTCGCTGTTCTTTCTGCTGCAACAGCTCCGCGAACAGTTCCCCGACGCCATGATCTGCGGACACCGCGACTTCTCGCCCGACCTGAACGGCGACGGGATCATCGAGCCGTGGGAGTGGATGAAGGCCTGCCCGTGTTTCGACGCCATCGACGAATATCAAAGCCTGTAAGCCATGTTCATCGAAAAGGAGGACTTATACACGGCGATCTGCGAATACCAGCTGCAGAACATCACCACAAGCGCCGTCACGATCCGTATGGCGATCCTGGCGGCCATCGACGAGGCGCGGAGCTACCTGAATGCCAAATACGACTGCGAGGCGATATTCTCGGCCACGGGAGAAGACCGCCACGCCACGCTTCTGGAGCACTGCAAGAATATCGCGGTGTGGAACCTATGCCGCCGGGCGAACACCGATCTGATCTTCGAGCAGGTCAGTGAATACCGCCGGGCGGCGATCGACTGGCTCGAGAAGGTTGCGGGCCTGAAGGGTACCGACAAGCCCCTCGCACCCGGTTTGCCGCTGCTCAAGACTGAAGACGGAGAGGTCCGCATCACTGCCCGGATGGGTAGCCGCCGCAAGTTCCGCCACGGCTTCGATGACTAAACACCGTTTAAATACCCTTTAATCGTTCACACAATGCAGAAAAAGAACAGAAGCAGGAAAACCCACGACGCCACGAATAAGACCGCGAATTTGGCCGTAAAAACGAATGGTCCGAAAACAGCCAGGCGGCGCGAGGGCTACATCCGCAGTATCGTTCCGAAAACCCTGTCGCGGACCCGGTCCGACATCGCCACCTGGCGGTCGGCGCTGCGCGCGGCGGATAACGTCGACAATCCGCGCCGGGCACGGCTGATGAATCTTTACGACGACGTGATGCTCTGCGCGCATCTCACCTCGCAGATCGAACTGCGGCAGAAGGCGACGCTCCTGACACCTTTCGAGATCAAGGTAGGCGACGAGATCGACGACCAGGCTACGGCGGTCCTCAATGCGGCATCATGGGTCACGGAGCTCAACACCCACATCCTCGACAGCGTGATGTACGGTCATACGCTCGTGGAACTCACGACGACCGGGAACACAACCGAACCCGTGGCCGTCACCCTGCTGCCCCGGCAGAACGTGATTCCCGAGAAGGGAATGCTGCTGTTCCGGGAAGACGACAGTAAAGGCCTCCAGTACCGCGAGGTCCGGGAGTTCGGGAACTTCATCCTGGAGTTCGGCAAGGATCACGACTACGGCCTGCTGAACAAGGCCGTGCCGCACGTGCTGTTCATGCGCTTCGCGCAATCCTGCTGGTCGGAGCTCTGCGAGATATACGGCATCCCGCCCCGCTTTATGAAGACCGACACGCAGGACCCCGCCATGCTCGACCGCGCCGAGGCCATGCTGCGCGACATGGGGGCGGCGGCCTACTTCATCATCGACCGCACGGAGGAGTTCCAGTTCGCAAAGGGAGCCGACACCAACGGCGATGTCTACAACAACCTGATCGCCCTGTGCAAGGAGGCGGTCTCGGTGCTGGTGAACGGAGCCGTGATCGGACAGGACACCGTGAACGGCAACCGCTCCAAAGAGGAGAGCAGCATCCGGCTGTTCGAAAAGCTGGTGATGGCGGACCGTAAGATGCTGGCGGGATATTGGAACTCCACGGTGATCCCCGCTCTGGTGTACATAGGCATTCTGCCCGAGGGAAGCGTGTTTTCCTGGCAGCAGGAGGAGGACGTCGAAAAACTGTGGGCGATGGTCGTGCAGCTCCTTCAGTTCAAGGACGTGCCGAACGACTGGATCGAGGAGAAGTTCGGCATCGTCTGCACCGATAAGGCCTTCACCGTGCCGGGACAGCTGTCCGTGCCGCAGCCCCGGGAAGTCGATTTTTTCGCAACCGCCCCCTGATCGCGTACAGGGGGCTGCACGAAAGACTGGCGGCGGTCTACGGACTGGGTGATCCGGTGACGCTGGCAGCGGAGGGCGGCAAAGACAAAAAGCCTGTCGTGCGTCTGTCGACGTTCCGAAACGCCGCAAAGCACTTGCAAAAGGCCGGGGACTTTCGTCCCGACATGCTCGAGGATCAGCCGATCCGGACGCTGATCGACGAAATAACCGACGCCCTGATGGAAGGGGTCAACATCGGACTGAAGGATGCTGAAATTCCGACGGAAATGGCCGACAGGCTCGGGCGCGACGTGTTCGTGTTTTCGGGCTGCAAGACCTATCACGAACTGCGTGAGGCCTCGCAGCTCCTGCGCGATGATCGGGGACGGATCAAACCGTTCGGAAAGTTTTTCGAGGAGGTCCGACAGATACACCCCGAGTACAACGAACGCTATCTGGAGGCAGAACATCAGTTTGCCGTACACTCCGCACAGGCGGCGGCGCAATGGGCCGAAATCGAGCGAAGGGAATGATTACGATCTGCAATACCGCACGGCCAACGACGGCAAAGTACGGCCCGCGCATGCGAAACTCGAAGGACTGACCCGTCCGCAGGACGATCCGTGCTGGTCGGAGATCATGCCGCCGAACGGATGGAAATGTCGGTGCAGGGTCGTGCAGGTACGCAAGGGCAAATACGATTACACCGATCGGAACGAGGTTTCACAGCTTGTACGCGAAGCGACCACGGACCTCGACAGTCAGGGACGTAACCGCGCTGAAATGTTCCGTTTCGATCCCGGCATGGATAGAGTGATTTTCCCGAAACACCATCCGTATTACAACCTTTCAATCCAGGCAAAAACGGTAATAACCGATATGGCCGACAAGCGGGAGGTTAAAAATGGGTTTGCTGCCAAGACGATTGCCGAGGCCGAGGAAGCGTTCCGCACACAGCTCGGTGTAAAATGCCGCCTCGACGGATTTAAAAATCCGACATGGCGCAGGTACAGGAAATATTTGCTTGCGTATCACACCATTTTACAGATTTTCCGGAACTTCGCGATAAAATCAAATTCGTAGGGTCAGTAAAAGGGCGCGTGGCAGCACTGGAGGATGTAAAATACACAGAGCTATGTAAACTAAATCCCGGGATGCAAGATGACGTATTGCGTAAGTATGCCAAGAACTGGGCGAAACGCATGGCCGGATGCAGTTCCTCTACGTATGCCTATTCATCAAAGAATTTTACTGAATACGCATTGAATGGTTTGGCTTTTAATTCCACTTGGGCTGGGACTAAGGTCAAGAAGCAACTGGAGTATGATGTGCAGCACAAATTTCATCCGGTAGGTTGTGACACGGTTAAAGCCGTTTTTGACCATGAACTTGGGCATAAAATAGACGAAATGCTTTCGCTGTACACTGATCCGGATTTTTTGGCTATCTACAATCCGGCCAAAGCTCAAGGAGAACGATTCATCGCCGATAACCTGTCGGCATATGCGTATTGCACCTCTTTCTTCCGTAAGTCCAATTACACGCCGCAAAAGGAATTTATTGCCGAAGCGTGGAGCGAGTATCGGAATAACGAAAAACCGCGACCTTTGGCAGTCGCGGTAGGTGAACTTATAAACCGAAAATACGATGCGAAAAAGCAGAACTAAATATCTGCAACTTCATATACGCGCATTGTTTCACGAGGCTTGTCTGTTTCGAAGACATAGCTACCATGCTGCCCTTCGAGTACCTTATTGTGAGATTCGGCATTATCGTATATCGACATTGGAATCACGTCGAATGCGGCGCACCGAATACCTCCTTTGAAATGCCGACAATCCTCACACTGATAAGGTTGCTCCTTTTCTATGTCAATCAGATGTTTCATAAAAGTTTGCGCTTTGCGCAAAAATAACGTTTTAAAACGCGAAAAGCAAGTAAAATGCCGAAATTATTTGATCTGAAGCGAAAAATCCTGACCGATCTGAAGGTCGAACTGCTCGACGAGTTCGATCAGAACTTCCAACGCCGGGCTTTTTTTTCGACCGCCCCTGGCCAGGACGGAAATCTCCGGGGAACGGTGACAAGCTTCTTAATGATACAGGATATGGCCGTAACAGTATTCGGGGGATCATTCGGCAGAACGGCGTCGAGTTCTCGACCGATACGCCCTACATGGGGCTGCACAACCGGGGCGGAAAGATCAAGATCACACCCCGGATGCGGAAATACTTTTGGTACATGTATCGCCAAAATACCGAAAGTATTACCTACTCAATCAAGAAGCGTCAGGCCAACAATACCCAGCGCAATCGAATGCTGTCAGCGAAGGCGCAGTTCTGGAAAAATATGGCTTTGACAAAAAAGGATCATATAACAATTCCACAACGCCAATTTATCGGCGACCATCCCCGTGTCCGGCAGGCGGTACGGGAGGTTATACACCAAAACCTGCAGAGCGCTTTCCGGGAACTCGCAAAAGTCCTGCAACCTCGGTAAAACACCGTTTAAACGTCTTTAAAATGATTGAAAATGCAATGATCGCAGTCCAGGACCGACTGCTGGAACTGCTCCCCGAGAAGATCGCCTATCTGGCCGAGGATTGGGGACAGCTGGATTTCTACAACGAGCGGCCGCCCGTCAATTTCCCGTGCGTGCTGATCGACATTGCCGAGGCCGAGTTCTCGGACTGCACGCGAAAGGTGCAACTGGGCGAGGCGATCCTGACCGTACGGGTAGCGCACTTCGATCCCGTAAACATTTCAGCCCTCGCACCGAACCGTAACAAAGCATTCCGCATGTTCGTCCTGCTGCGGTTGATCTACACCCAGTTGCAGGGACTCTCCGGAGAGGGGTTTTCGGGCCTTACGCGCACATCCCTGCGGCGGGTGAAACGTGAAGATGCGATCCGTGAATACGTCATGCAGTTCCGGTTCGGCGGGACGGACAACGCAGCCTATAAGCCGCGAAAAAAGGCCGAAGGCGTCCAGATCGACATCACCACGGAACGCTCGTAACGAAACAGCCCGGCAATTTGCCGGGCTGTTTCGCATAAGATTGCTTTTTTTACTATTTTTGAAACAAAACAAGCGTATATGTCCAACTGGAGCAAAATTTGGAAAATCTTGACAACTCCCGTCAACACCCCTAAACCGAAAGAGCATACTCCGACTTCGATAACCCCTGCAGTTCAATGTAATCCGAGCAGTTCCCGGGATCATTGGCTGACCGTACACGTTGCACTTGCCTCTATGCGCGAGTTTCAAGAGTGTAATTCGGACCACACACTACTCAAGAAAGCGGAAAATCTTCGTAATATCATTGAAGAACTCAAAGGGCTATCCGGAGAGTCCAACTATTCTGCAATTCTAAAAAAAGGGATCAACGAATTTGAGACGAATTGGCGGACAACCATCACCCCGCAGGAATTTGAACACCTTGAACACCCTGATAAAATGGATATTGACGAGATGATCCGTGAGAAATACTGTTCTCTCGCCTCAAACTACCGCCGCTACTGGGAAAGTGCCATCGCTCAACTGGTGCGGAAATCAGCTATCCTAAAGCGACGGCAATACTTAATAGAAGACATTGATCGTTTCATTGACGGTTTACCAATAAAGTATCCGGAGGTTGTGAGTGAATTGGAAAAATACAAGGCTTTCAACCTGAAGCAGATCGAAAGCCCTGAATAAAATCAATCGAACAGAGTTGGTTGTCGGATGTCCTGCTGCGTGCGTTCGCGTTCTTTGCGGAGCCAGGACAAATAGGCAGCATATTCGACATGAAACTGGTCGTAGATGTACTTTTTCCACACCCATTTCAGACACCTATCCTGCCGCCCGGGTTCATAGTACTGCTTCGTGATCCGCACCGCATGCTCACGTTTTCGGATGTGATTTTTGTTGTTGTATGCCATTTTCCGCAATTATTGACTATCTTTGTAGCAGGTCGGCCTTGTGATAGCAATATTGCAGGGCTTTTTATGTCAGTTCACCACGGTCGGACCGCCTCCCGGAATGATGTAGATCGGCGTCACCTGAACCGAAGGCCGTGAGGTCGTGGCGGGCTTCTTGTCTCCGATGGCCCGCAGTTTGCGCACCAGTGCTTGCAGTTCCTGCGCATCGAGCATATAGAGCAGACGCCCGCATATCCGCCGCTGCAGCAGGAAACGGTTCACCTTCGTCCAATCCTCGGGCAAAGCGTACATCCCGAGTTTCGTCAGGTGTGCCAGGACCTGCGACCGGAGACGCCGGATCGCGTCAGAGGCCGGGGTCGTCTTGGCACGGTGGGCAAACTCCATATATGCCTGCAGGGCGACGATCTCATTGTCGGTAAGTTCGTCATAGTTGCGGGCATCCCACAACGCCAGGATGTCCTCCCGATTGGGGATCAGGCGGCAGGCCGACATCAGGGTATTGATCCGGCGAACCTTTGCGCCGCGTTCGAATTCGGTCATTTTGTTACAATATTTAATTTAATCATGTTGCTCCCGGCGGCGGAATCGAACCGCCGCAGAAAACCGTTCGGGAATTAGGATTTGATTTTTTTATAAATCTCTCCGCATAAGAACCCGGCGAAAAGAACAAGGTAGATAAGAGGGATAATCCACATCGGGCATGTTACCCACCACCAGGACCAATCTATTTCACCGACCAATTTAAGAACGAAAAAGATAAGAAACATCCATTCCAAAAGTCCAAGTTTCATAGTTACATGCGGTTAAATGACGGTTCGATTCTGTGCCATACACCGCGCTCGTCGCGCTGGTGAAAGTAGAAGTTTATGGCGGTGCCGTTAACGACGTTGCTCTCTTTGAACAGTTGCATGATTTGCGAGTATTCGGGATCGCCGAACTGCGCCTCGAGATCATACAACTTGCTGATGGACTTGTAGTCCAGATCGCCCTTGCGGTTACGCTCCAGGAGCGTCATTGCCAACTGGTACATCGGATCGTCGGCCCCTTTCTCCCGTCCGCCGATCCATGCCTTCAGGAAGTCGATCAGCCGGGCGGCGGCCACGTCGGCCCGTTCGTCAAAGCATTTTACCCGATTGCATTTCACCTCGAGGCGGAAGTCTCTCCTCCTGCACCGAGTAGCCGAGCTGGTCGTCCCGGCGCGTGGCTCCGTACTCCTGCATGATTTTTCGGAAAGCATCGGTCTCGGCCACGACCAGGTCGTAGAACTCGCGCACCCGGCCAGTGATATTGCGGGTTTCGGCTGCCATACGCTTCACGAAGTCGGCCCGCGTCTCCTCATAGTCCCGGCGCCGTTTGTCTGCGGCCTGGCGCTCCTCGGCCCGCTTCTGCTCGAGCAGCTGTTCCAGCTGGTCGGCGGTCATGTCTTTCAGTTCGTCCTTCATAGTGATATTGATTAAGAATTACGTTTGTCGGTGTAAGGTTCCCCGGCGATACTGCAATAGTCGGTCTCCATGTTATGCAGGCCAGAACGCATGTCTTCCAGGTCTTGCTCGATCTGCGCGATCCGCTCCGGGGACAGGCTGTCCCTGTGTTGCATCAGAAAACTTTCTGCTTTGAGAATGTTTTTACGGCGCAATTCGATCATGTATGAAAGACAGTCCAGACTTGCCGCCGATGATTTGGTTAGTTCGATGATCTCGGGCATACTGATTACGATTTGATGGTTTTGATCGCTTTCAGGGCCTCCTTCGAATAATTGTCGAGGAAGGTCTGCCGCATCGCATCCGCGACACTCATAATCTCGTTGATGCTTGCCCCGGTTTGGGCGACTGTCCCGGCAAACCTGCGCAATTCCGCGATCAGTTCCGGGCTGATTTTAATACCGTTTTGCTGTCCCATTGTTGTTGTTTTTCATTATGCCGTACATGGTTCTGAAATAGTCGTCCGTGAGCGCCACGCCGTCCTTGTGCGCGGCGATGATCGCAGGCTCGAGGTAGTCGTTGAGCTCCCGGTAATCGGTGCAGAGCTCGACGAGGATTTTGCGGAGGTTTTCATCCTTGACCTTATACATGAAGTTCTCGAATTTCCGGTCGATCGGCGGCAGAATAATCGTGTTCGCCTTCATCCGGCTTTTGAACTGCGGAACGCCGTTGACACCGCGCAGTTCGAGCCTGTCGAGCAGTTTCAGCAGATCGGCGGTTCCGGCGATCGCAAAGGCCGCATATCCCTTGATCATGTCATAGATGGCTTTATAGGCCCGGATACCCGGCAGTTTGGTGTTCTCACCCTCGTCGAGGATCAGCATGTTGCGCTCCCCGCACAGCGCACGGCGCCGGAACTCGGAACCGATCAAGCGCAGGCGTGCACCTTTCTGCATCGGCAGGTCGAGGTCGAGCAAGCGACCGATCTCCTCGAGGATGTCTCGGATGCCGTCCTCGGCGTTGATCGTCACACGAAACGTGTTGGTCGGATTGGCCTTGCAGTACTGGTCGATCGCCGTGGTCTTGCCGCAGCCTTTTTCGCCGATGATCATCTTCACGCCGCCGAAACGTGCGGTGCAGTTCAGATGCGCACGTTCGAGAGCCGAGATGGCGATCACAAACTGCGGCGTAGGCTCTACCTTCCAAAAAGGTTTGCTCGATCTCGAAGCCGATCACCGATGCAAGCGTAATGAAATAGCGGTCGGCGATCTCCGTAACCTTGTCAGGGCCGGATTTGTATTCATAGACCCCGTTCAGCAGGTTGGAAAGATACGACGCACTGATTCCGCAAGTCCTTGCCAAGGCATTCTGCGACATGCCGTGCCGCTGTATGTACTGCTTGGCGGCAGTAATAATTTCGTCTTTTTTGATTTTTTCCATAAGGCGGTTATTTGATGTATTTTGACAAATCGGAAATGTGATTTTTGTGGTAGTCGATCACTGCCTGCTGTTGGACCTGGTCTACCTTCTTTCGCTCCCGCTCCCGGGCGCGTTGTTTCTTGGCCTCCAGCTTCGCGCGGCCCCGTTCATATTCGGCGGCGCTGATCTGCTCGTGCATGGCGTTGTAATCCTCCTTGGTGGCGTTGTCCCGGATGTTGAAAAGGTAATTCGGAGACAGGATGGCCTTCGCGCGGATCACATCATCGACGAACTCCTCCGTGATGGCGTCATAGGTCTCGCCCTTCTGTATGTGGTGCCCCAGGGCCCGCAGCCCATCGGGCGTAGCTTCTGCGTATGTTTTCGAGGCCAGCGGAGCCGGGGCACAGGTGAACATATAGACCCCGTCCGGCGTGTAAAGATCGGCCCCTTCGGCATCCCAATATACCGTTACCTTCAGATTCGGAGCGTACCCCATATGCCGGGCAATCAGGCCCACGGTTGCCGCATCCGTCGGGATGTCGAACTTATATTTGGCGCCCTGGCGTTCGACCTCGAGAATCGAACGCGCATAGCTGATGTCGCATTTCGACACCTCGCCCGTCACCATCCGGTAACGGCGCGCGTCGTACTGCCCGGCAGCCGGATTCTTGAACTCCCGGAACCATTGTTCCGGCGTCATGCCGCATTTGAGTTGCGTCGTGTTCCACTCACGGATCGCGTTGCCGAGCAGTTCCTGCGCCTCGCTGAAGGTCGGCAAAGACATAAGATAACGATAGTCCGGATTTGCCATGCTTTCCAGGCTCCGGGCATCCCATGAGGTTTCCGGGAGGTTGAAGTAACTTTTGAAATGGCGCTTAAACAGTCGGAAGATCATTTCCGCGGGGTTTGCTTGCGAATCGTGCGGCGCAATGGTGCGGTGATGGGCGCAGGCCAATGACAAAAATGCCTGTGATTCGGCCCCGGTATAGGCTCCGTGGTTGTCCGACAGGAAATCCATTACCTCGGTCTTGCCGTTATCAAGCAACGCCATGCGCATCGCGTCGCGCAGCATTCGAGGGTCCTCGGCGTGCTGACCCTTGCTACTGACTGCATAACCCGCTATGTAGCGACTGCCAGCGTCCGTAACAAGCATGGTGTACATCTTCATTGTTCCCCATTTGCCGTACTGGTCCTGATAGCGGTACGGAACGACGCCCGAACCGTCGGAAACCCACAGCGAATTGGCGTATTCGAGTGGCTTGGAGGGCACATAAGGCCGGAACGCGTTTTTGGCGTAGACCTTGCCGTGACGCTCGGCGGCGGACAAATATCGGTTATCCCATTTGTTGATGTAGTGCGTGAAGGTCGACAGCTTCACAGGCTCAATGTTCAGGCACTCCATGTCGTAGGCGTAGAGCCCGTAGAGCGTCTGTTTCGAATCCTTCTGCGAGCGGCCCGGATTGAGCCAGTAGGACATGATCGTCGCCTGGTGCGCGTCGTACTTCATCACCTCGCCCGTCGCGTAGTCCACGATCTCGGACTTGCCGAGGATCCGGCGGTTGTCGTTGCAGTACTTGCCCGACACCAGGGCTGCCAGCATCGCCTCCCCGTCGGGCAGGGCGGCGATCTTCTTCCGGAGCGATTCCGCGGATTTGATGCGGAAGCCCGTCAGGTCCAGTTTCTCGATCCGGGCCGCACAAACCTTGTATAATCCCGTCAGGGTTCGAAAGCCCAAAGACCCGTTTTCGATCAGGGCCGGGGCATTCTTCAGGAACCGGCACCACGCAGCGGCCTGTTGTAAGTCCCGCGCCCGTCTGGTGTCAAAAATATCCTTGTCTCCGATTGTGAAAGTCGAGAAATAGATGAAATCGTCGACGCTTTCGTAATTCTTCACCTTCTCATCCAGTGTGTCGACAATCCGATTCCGACGGGTACGGCTGCTGTCCAACTTTTGATCCTCGACGGCGCCGATCAGCTCCTCTTTCGAGGGCAGCAGGTCCCGGTAGCAGGTCGGTTTTCGGTTCGGGATATGGTCGTAGTCGTAGTAGTACTGCCCGCCCTTGCGGCCCCACCGCCAGGCCTTGCCTTCCTTTTTGCCCAGGAAGAACTCCGACTGATCGGCGACCTTCCGCCACGAGGGAGGAAGGGAGGATTTATAACGTTTGGTAGATACTCGTAATACTTCTTCATCCACTCCACATGCCTCGCATACCATACGCTGCGACACCCAGACGGTTTGCCCGTCGGAGGTCGCGCGTATCAGTATGTCGTTTGGCAGTATCATTAAAATCGTGTTTAAACCTGTTTAAATCCGTTGTTTTTTGTTGTGACCTTTCGTGTGTAGGCTTTGCATTGGTTTACTACTTTGTCCCTATTTTTCACGTCCGGCTTGTGCGCCGCTCCAATTTGAACACCAATAATATGGTTGAAATATTGTCGGTGGGTGAGTACACCATTTACAAGTGCTACAAAGCATTTTTTTACTTGTCTTGTTTTGCTCCCGTGTCGGTATCGCTCCGAAACAATGCCTTTGCATTCACGGGATTTTTAGTTAACTTGTGGGTGCAAAACCTTATTAACTAAATTTTATAATTATGGCTATATCTAAATGTCCTCGTTGTGAAGGAACCCGTTTTGAAATGAAAGAAGCGAATGTTAAAGACAGCCGATTTAAGCTAACATTTGTGCAGTGTGCAGCCTGTGGAACAGTTGTAGGTGTAATGGACTATTACAACATCGGTAACGCCATCCACAAATTAGCTGACGGACTACACATTGATATTAAACATTAGGTCGTTTCAGATTGTCGCACTCGCCATTGTCAAGAGCCTCTTTTAAGGCTGTTACGATATGGCCGATAACCTGTTCCTGAAGTTTTTCCTCGTTAAGAACTTCTCGCACGATCGGTGCGAGAAGTTTTTTATCCATTTGCGTATCATAATCATTATGGTGGTATTAAATTGTTTCGTTTTAGATGGTATGTTGCATCTGATATTTGAGCATAGCAGCCATGGCTTCGCTGCGTGTAGAACGTACAACTTGTTTGATCCTCTTTCCGTGAGCGCAAATCTGTGCCCGATACACAACCCGCAGTCTCGCTTTTTCCGGGCAGGAACGTTTATAAATATAACTGTCTAACCACACACCTGTCGAATTTGAGGTGTGCTTTCCGTGCTGCTTTCTTGTGAGATCTCCGACAACTTGCCTCTTGCTGACGATTGCAGAGAGGTTTTTTGTACGATCGATATTCAAGGGTGCGTTTCGAGGATTGCCGAGACTGAAGCTGCTTTCCGTGCGTTTTGCGTACAGAAACATCTTGCACATATCGAGGATCTCGATTTTTACCTGCACATTGAGCCTTTACAAGGTCCCGATAATGCTGGAGTTGATTGATACGTCGGTGCAGGGTCGCCAGATCTTCTGGTCTCCCGGTTTCTATCCAGCGTTGTCCTGCTATTAACATCATGTTGGCCAAGTGCCGTTCTGTTGTTGTCATGCTTGTAATTGTTTAAACGTTAGTTTTGCTGGTTCCGTTCGGCGATGATCTGCTCGGCGATCGTCAGAACGCGCTCACTTACACCGCGACCCATGATCACGTAGGAGACCCACACCGGATGCACGCCTGCGAGGCGGGCGATATGCTTCTTATCCCCGCGCCGGAGACCGTTCCGAATGGCCTCAAGTCGTTTTTCTCGGTTTTCTGTGCTCATAATCAAAAAAATTGAATACTTTTTGTGTTGTAAACTTTACGCAAATATAATAGAGTTATCTCAATTATGCAACAAAATAAGAGAGATTTTTCAGTTATAAAACGCAGAATTTCGCAATACCTTGAATTAAAAGGTATTACAAAATATGCTTTTTATAGAGATACTGGAACTACAAACGGTGTTTTAAGCCAACCAAATGGTATCTCCGAAGAAAATCTATTGAGATTTCTCTCATATTATAACGATGTAAATCCTATTTGGCTGTTAACTGGAGAAGGAGAAATTTTGCTTTCGAAAACTCCGGAATTTGGGAACAATTCAAATGTACCCAAAATTGTTCCCAAAAATGTTCCAATACGAAAACTCCGGAATTTGGGAACAACTCCCGAAGACCTGAAAGAAGAGGAAAGTTTCGAGAAGAATGTCGCAGATGTCGTTGTAGATAAGGTTTTCAAGTTGCGAACCGATCGTTTGATTGACCGCCAGCAGATACCTATATATGACATGGAGGCCGTTGCTGGCCTTGTTCCGCTGTTTGCAGACCAATATAGCCAGTCGATCGTCGAGGTCATGGAGACGACACTGATCCCCAAATGCGACGGAGGACTGCGCATCGTAGGGGATTCGATGTACCCGCTGCTGAAAAGCGGTGACATCGTATTTTACAAGCAGGTACATGACATCATGTACAGCATTATATGGGGTGAAATGTATCTGATTTCGTTCGACATCGACGGAGACGAGTACGTTTCGGTGAAATACCTGCAAAAATCAGATACACCGGATCACATCGTGCTGGTCAGCTATAACGAGCACCACAAACCGATGGAGATACACGTCAACCGCATCCGGGCGCTTGCTTTTATCAAGGCGTCGCTGCGCCTGAACTCGCTCAAATAGGGGGACAGGTCATTATACTATAAAGCCTGCACAAACCACGTTTAAATGGCTGTGCGGGCCTGTTTTTTGTGGTGAATTACCACTGAATATTGCGGTTACGCATTGAATTGGGGCGTTTCGCCTTGAAATTCCTGCACTGAAATTACGGTAAATTACGCAGCCAAAATTTGGCCGTTCTATCCTAACTATCTACTTTACAATCGTTTCATCTCTTTTATCCCTTTTGGAGTTTTCGTTCTGCCCCTTACAATATCCTCCGTTTTTAATAAAAGGAAGTTGATTGATTTTATTGCATAAATTATTAAAATATACTCCATTGTCTATGCCTTCTTCATTAGCAGTAATAGGCAGGCAGACTACTGGATAAGCCTCTTCTACAACTTTGTAAAATTGTTTGAATGTATTGTCTGTATTCATTTCTCGACCGCAACATGCGACAGAAATTTGGCCACTGACAATGGGAAAAACTTTTTTATCATATTGAATGTCGTCTACTTTATAAACTCGACGAGAGCCATCAAGGAAGAATTTAAAAAGTGGAGGGCCCTGCATGGCCATTTGGGCAATCATCCGCATATCACGGACATTCGGATCGTGAATACTCTCGGCATATTCTTTCATGTTGATATACGAATCTTCTTGTGAAGATCCATATTCAATATTGGGAGCCGCTGAATCATCATAACAATATTTGAAAGATGTAAAGCACTTTCCATTAGTTTCATGTGCGATATAATCAAGTATTCTTCCCATTTGTACTAACAAA
>VOFG01001946.1_pt1 | contig 59277 bp, 91 predicted proteins | sample 5384171 | NCBI WGS metagenome assembly VOFG01 (sample SAMN12384726, study PRJNA508395) | human gut metagenome | isolation source: healthy gut F | host: Homo sapiens
GCTGCTGCCAGCCGATCTCCATAGCAAAGGGCACCGCCGGGGCGAGAGGGCTTGTTGGTAGTCTTCCGCGATGGTGCGGTAAAATACAAGGCCGTCCTCCCCTGCTACCAGCGCCATGGCGGGTTCATGGCCACTTCGGGCTGGAGCTGGAGCCATCTCGGCGGCGGTCAGATAGGGCGGGTTCGACACGATGAGGTCAGCTGCCCCTCCGGCAGGGTCTGCCAGTAGGTGAACAGGTCTCCCTCCACCCGTGATCTCAGCCCGCCGGGGCAGGCGTTCCGCTTCGGTAGACCAGCATCCGGGCTTTTCAAGGCTCGTGACGGCGGCATCAGGGCAGAACCGTTGACGCCGAGGCCGAGGCAGCCTGTTCCGGCGCAGAGGTCCAGCACCTTCGGGTGGGGACCGCCTTCAGCAGCCGGCGCCGTTTCGGCCACCACCTCGGTGTCCGCCCGCGGCAGAGCACACCGGGGCGACAGCCCAGTTCAAAGTCGACCGGCCGCCCTCCTCTTCATCCGTCTCGCCGAAGCGGTTCATGATCGACACGCAGACGAAAATGAGAATCATCAGCACCAGACTCATTGCCGCGCCGAGATTCGGGTTATACGCGGTTTTGAACTGGGACTCGATGACGTCGCCGATGAGCGTGGTGCCTGTCGAGCCGAGCTTCTGGGAAATGTAGAAGGTCGACACGGCGGGGACGAACACCATCGTAAGCCCCGAAAGAATACCGGGACCCGACAGCGGAAGAACAACCTTCGTAAAGACCTGCTTGGGCGTGCAGCCGAGGTCCAGCGCCGCTTCGACGAGCCGCTTGTCGATCTTCATGATGACCGTGTACAAAGGCAGGATCATGTACGGCAGGTAGTTATAGACCATGCCGAGAATGACCGCGCCGTTGTTGCGGATGAGGGGCAGCGGAGACAGCCCCAGCGCGCGGATGAAGTTGTTGATGATGCCGGTGTCCTCCAGCATCGCGACCCACGCGAGCGTGCGAAGCAGGAAGCTCATGCACATCGGGAGCATGATCAGCATCTCCAGAAACCGCTGCGTCAGCGGCTTGCACTGCGCGATGAAATACGCGACCGGGTAGCCGATCACAAGGCAGATGAGCGAGGCGAACAGGCTCAGCCAGATCGAGCGCAGGAAGATCGGGAGATACGTTCCCATGGAGGTGAGGTTTGCAAATGTAAACTCGCCTGTGATGGAGTCGGTGAGCGCGTAATAAAAGACGATGCAGAGCGGGATGAGCGTAAAGAGGATCATCCACACGATATACGGCGCGGAAAGAAGCTTACTCTTCATCTTCGGCTTCCTCCTGTGCGTCGGCGATCTCGTCGTATTCCGCACTGTAGGACGAATAGTCGCCGTAGAGACCGGAATATTCACTCTTGTGCATGATGTGAATATCCTCCGGGTTCAGGCGAATGCCGATGTAGGAGTCGACGGGGCAGTAGTCCGTCGTCTGGATGAGCCACTTGAAGCCCTTGAAGTCGACAATTGTATCATAATGGACGCCCTTGAAGGTGACGGAGGTGACAGTGCCGGTGAGGTGGCCCTCTTCGGGCGGGACAATGTCGATATCCTCCGGGCGGATGACCACGTCGACCGGTTCGTTCTTTTCAAAGCCCTTGTCGACGCACTGGAACTTGCTGCCGAAGAACTTGACCAGATAGTCGTCCAGCATCACGCCGTCGAGAATGTTGGACTCACCAATGAAGTCGGCAACGAAGGCGTTTTTCGGCTCGTTGTAGATATCCTGCGGCGTGCCGATCTGCTGGATTTTGCCCTTGTCCATGACGACAATGGTGTCGGACATGGTAAGCGCTTCTTCCTGATCGTGCGTGACGTAGATAAATGTAATGCCCATGCGCTGCTGGATGTTCTTGAGTTCGTTCTGCATGTCCTTGCGGAGACGCAGGTCGAGCGCGCCGAGCGGCTCGTCAAGGAGCAGCACCTGCGGCCGGTTGACGAGGGCGCGGGCGATGGCGACACGCTGCTGCTGACCGCCGGAAAGGGAAGTGACACGCCGGTTCTCGAAGCCCTTGAGGCTCACGATCTCCAGCATCTCGGTCACACGGTCGTCAATCTCCTCCTCGGAGAGCTTCGCCAGACGAAGACCGAAGGCGATGTTGTCGTATACGTCCAGATGCGGGAACAGCGCGTATCGCTGGAAGACGGTGTTGATTTTTCGTTTATAGGACGGCACGTCGTTGATGCGCTGTCCATTAAAAAAACACATCGCCGGACGTAGGCGTCAGAAAACCACCGATAATTCGTAACGTTGTAGTTTTTCCGCATCCACTGGGACCCAGCAATGTGAGGAACTCTTTGTTGTTGATGTACAGATTGATGCCGTCGAGAATGGTCTCGCCATCCTCAAATGTCATGGAAAGATTCGACAAGCGAATGAGCTTTTCGGACATTTATCATCCCCCGTTTCTTTTTTCATTTCTTTTCTATATAAGAATCAGTACATCCAGGCAAAAAAGCAGACGTACCGATTGACATCATATATGGTACACCCTCCTTTGTCAATAAAAATCGTGAAAAATTCTGACGAAATTTATTGATAAAGTGGGGGAGATTGTCAGGAAAAGTACTCAGAGACGAAACTTACGTCCGAAACTTGGAAAGTTTTTCCGTTCAGATACGCAAGACTGCCGGAATCCGTGGTAAAACAGAAGGTGAGCTTGTAGGAGTAGAGCGCCTGAATTTTCCGGTCGTACTGCTTATCGAGCTTCCCGTATTTTCCGTCTCCGAGCAATGGCCAGCCGGCGGCTGCCATCTGGGCGCGGATCTGGTGCGTTCGCCCGGTGAGAAGTTCGCATTCGACAAGCGACAGGCCGTTTTTCGACTGCAGGACCTTATATCGCGTGGCGCAGGTCTTCGCGCCCTTCTGCGGCGTGTTCGTGACATAGACGCGGTTTTTGACGGCGTCCTTAAATAGGTACCCTTCTAACGTCCCGGCGCAGGCTTCGGCGTGCCGTGGACGATGCACAGATAGCGCTTGTCAATCTCCCGGTCCTTGATCTTTTGGTTCAGAATGCGCAGCGCCTCGGCGGTTTTCGCTGCGATGACGATGCCGCCGGTATTTCGGTCGATGCGATTGCAAAGCGCAGGCGTGAACGCGTTTTCCTCCCGCGGCCGCCATTCGCGCTTGGCGTACAGGTAGGCCTGAATGTGGTCGATGAGCGTCTTACCGTATTCCGAGCCGTCGTAGGGATGAACGGCCTGCCCGGGCTTTTTGTCGACGAGCAGAATGTTTTCGTCCTCATAGACGATGTTGAGCTTTGGCGCGCTGACCGTGAGGTAGGCGTTTTCCTGCTTCGGCGTGTCGAAAAATTCGTCGTTGATGTAGAGCTGGACGAGATCGCCTTCGCACAGGCGCGTGTCGCGCTCAGCACGTTTGCCGTTTATCTTAATGCGCTTGAGGCGGATGTATTTTTGAAGCAGCGAAGCGGGGAGCAGCGGAACGGATTTTGAGACGAACCGGTCGAGGCGCTGGCCCTCGTCGTTTTTGCCGATGGAAAGTTCCTTCATATCGAATATCTCCTTGTCAAAATGGAGCCTTTTTATATAGCAACGTGATTTTATCATGGGAAGGCGGCGGTGTAAAGCGCGGCAGCTCGCAGATTTTTGAAAAAAGACAAAAATTTTTGGAAAAAGCATTTGACTTTCCGGCCTTCTTTCGATATAATATCCATCGCACGATTATGGATTGGAGGGCGCTATGCTGCTGGAACTTCGCAAGCTGATGACGAGCCCCGGCGAAACGCTGCCCTTTGAGACGAGCGTCGATTTAAGCGACATGCCGTTTGGCGGCTGCAAGCCGGTAACAGAGCCCGTCCTTGCAAAGGACAGGTGCGGAACACCGCGGGCGTGCTGAAAATGACCGGCACGGTCGAGACGGTTCTTCACGGAATCTGCGACCGCTGCGCGACGGCGTTCACCCGCCCGGTGCAGTATCCGTTACACGCGGTGCTGACAACGGAGCCGGAGAGCGACGACTTTGAAGACCCTTGGGTCTTCGAGCTTCAAAACGACTGCGCGGATCTCGACGACATCGTGACCACCACCTTTGTGCTGAACATGGACAGTAAACTCCTGTGCAGCGAAGATTGCAAAGGACTCTGCTCCCGGTGCGGAGCAAACCTGAACCTTGGGCCTTGCGGCTGCAAGCCCGAACCCGATCCCCGCTTTGCTGCCTTACAGCAGTTATTGGACAAAAAGTAGACAATGTGCCTTACGGCATTTCAACCAAGGAGGTGTACCAAATGGCAGTACCCAAGAGAAAAGTATCCCGCGCGAGAAGAGATAAGAGACGCAGCTCCCACTGGAAACTGGCGATCCCGGGCGTTGTTGCTTGCCCGAAGTGCGGCGAGCCCCGCCTGCCTCACAGAGCATGCAAGGCTTGCGGCTATTACAATGGTCGTGAAGTCATTTCTGTTGAAGCTAAGTAAGTTCGCTCGATACGAGAATGAGAGGGAGGCTGAGTCAGTCTCCCTCTTTTTCTTACTGATTTCGCGCAGAGCGTTTGCCTCTGTGTAAGAGGGAGGTAATTTCTATGGCGACCCCTGCAAAAACCGATTGTAGCAATCGTGGGCCGGCCGAATGTCGGCAAATCGATGCTGTTTAATAAACTGACCGGCAAGCGCATGGCGATTGTCGAGGACACGCCGGGCGTGACGCGCGACCGGATCTATGGCGAATGCGACTGGAACGGACGGAGCTTCGCGCTCGTCGATACCGGCGGTATTGAGCCGGGCACAAACAGCGAGATGCTGAAATTCATGCGCCGTCAGGCTGAGATCGCGATCGAGACTGCAACGGTCATCATCATGGTCGTGGACGTCACCGTGGGGCTTACCGCAGCCGACAGCGAGGTTGCGGCGATGCTCAAAAAGTCCAAAAAGCCCGTCGTTCTGGCAGTCAACAAGTGCGACCGCACGGGCGGCGTCAATCCGGAGGTCTATGAGTTTTATTCGCTCGGCCTCGGAGACCCGATTGAGGTTTCCGCGGTCCATGGCCACGGCACGGGCGATATTCTGGACGCGTGTGTGGAAAACTTCCCGGACACGGACGACGAGGAATACGACGAGGACGTGATCAAGGTTGCGATCATCGGCAAGCCGAACGTCGGCAAGTCGAGCCTTCTCAACCGGATCTTGGGCGAAGAGCGCGTGATCGTCTCCAACATCGCCGGTACGACACGCGACGCAATCGACAGCTATTTTGAAAACGAATTCGGCAAGTATCTGTTCATCGACACCGCCGGTATGCGCCGCAAGTCGAAGGTCGACGACGCGGTGGAAAAATATTCGAACCTGCGCTCGGTTTCCGCGATTGAGCGCGCGGACGTGTGCCTGATTCTGATCGACGCTAACGAGGGCGTCACCGAGCAGGACACCAAGGTCGCCGGGCTTGCGCACGAGGCAGGCAAGGCGTGCATCATCGTCGTCAACAAGTGGGACATGGTCGAAAAAGACACGAACACGATGCAGAAGATGACGGACGATATCCGCCGCGACCTGAGCTATATGACCTACGCGCCGGTGCTGTTCATCTCCGCGCTGACCGGTCAGCGGGTCGACAAGCTCTTTGAAATGGTCAACGCCGTATCGAACCAGAACTCCATGCGCATCACGACCGGCATGCTCAACAACATTCTCGAAGATGCCACCGCGCGCGTCCAGCCGCCCACAGACAAAGGACGCGGCTCAAGATCTACTATATGACGCAGGTCGGCGTCAAGCCGCCGCATTTTGTGATTTTCTGCAACGACGCGAGGCTGTTCCATTTTTCGTATCAGCGATATCTGGAGAACCAGATCCGCGCCGTCTTTGGCCTTACCGGTACGCCGGTCAAGATCACCATCCGCCAGAAGGGCGACAAGGAAGAAATCTAAAACAGATTCCCGGCAGAATGGCTTCTGCCGGGAATTTCGCAAAGGGGAGAAGCGTATGATCATTCCTGAGACTGCTGTGACGCTCAAGGACGGGACGAAGGTTATTCTTCGCAGCCCGCAGCGCAGGGATGCGGCACAGTTGAACGAATATCTGCGCCTGACAAGCGGCGAGACGCACTATATGGTGCGCTATCCGGAGGAATGCGACCAGACGCTGGGAGCGGCACAAAAGCGCCTATGGGCAGTTGGAGGACCATGAGAGAAGCTTCATGCTCGCCGCGTTTCTGGACGGCGAGCTGGTCGGAAACTGCGGCATCAACGCCATGTCGGACCATTTCAAGATGCGCCACCGCGCCAGTCTCGGCATTTCCATCAAGAAAAAAGCGTGGGGGCTGGGGCTCGGCACGCTTCTGATGGAAAAGGCGCTGGAGCAGGCGAAGGAAAACGGCTTTACACAGGTGGAGCTGGGGGTGTTTGCCGACAACGACCGCGCCCGGCATCTTTACCGGAAGCTCGGCTTTACCGAGATGGGCTGCATTCCAAAGGCGTTCTGTCTCAAGGACGGCACGTACCGCGACGAGGTGCAGATGGTGAAGTTCCTGACGGATTGAGGATTTCTGCACCGCACCCAACGGTTTTGCGGGAAGCACCGCCGGAGCATAGAAAAGAGCAAGCCGCATGGCTTGCTCTTTCAGTTGCTTGGTAATTAGATTGCGCGCTCAACCTTGTTCGAGCGCAGGCATCTTGTGCAGACGTAAACATGGCGCGGAGTACCGTCAACGATCGCCTTGACACGCTTGACGTTGGGCTTCCATGCACGGTTGGATCTTCTGTGAGAATGGGAGACCTTAATACCGAACGTAACGCCCTTGCCGCAGATATCGCACTTTGCCATCAGTTGCACCTCCTTGCCATTGGAAAATCAGGTAATAACGCCTTAAAGCGCCGACAAATATAATAGCAGAAGTCTTTCAAAAATGCAAGTGAAAATTCCAGAAAAAATGAAAAAATTTCTGAATGCCGGACGTGGAAATTTCAAGGTTGCGAAAGTGGGCGAGTTTGGCTATAATACAAGCAGTTGTTATGCTTCTGCCGCTGCACGGCAACAGACGGTGCCGACGGCAGAAGCGGAAAGAGAGGAACAGGCGATGGCATCGACATATTCCGTCCCGCTGTCAGAGCTGGTCAACGAGTTTGATCTGAACTTTTTTTACAAGGCGTCGGACTATGAAAAAATCCACGTCACGGTCGACGATGTAAGCAGACCGGGTCTGCATCTGGCGGGCTTTTTTGATCACTTCGAGCCGATGCGGATTTATGTCTGCGGCACAGTGGAGATGGCATATCTACAAAAGCTGTCTCACGAGGAGCGGACGATTATTTTCGACCGCTTTCTATCCTATAAGATTCCGGTTCTGATGATTGCCAGAGGCTATGAGCCGCTGCCGGAGTGTCTCGAGATGGCGAAAAAATACGATGTGACGGTGCTGGGCTCCCACGCGGCCACGTCCTACGTCGTTTCGAGCCTCATTACTTACCTCAAGCAGGCGCTTGCCCCGCGCGTCACGCGCCACGGCGTACTGGTTGAAATTTCCGGCGAGGGCATTTTGATCAACGGCGACAGCGGCATCGGAAAGAGCGAGACCGCCATCGAGCTTGTCAAGCGCGGGCACCGTCTGATTGCGGACGACGCGGTCGAAATCCGCAAGGTTTCGTCCCGGCAGCTGGTCGGCAATGCGCCCGAGGTGCTGCGGCACTATATCGAGCTGCGCGGCATTGGCGTCATTAACGTCGCAAAGCTCTTCGGCATGGGCGCGGTCAGGACAGCTGCAACATCGATCTCATCATCAACATGGTGCCCTGGCGCGACGGCGAGGCGTATGACCGGCTCGGCATCGAGACGCAGTATACCGAGATTCTCGACGTGAAGGTTCCATCGATTACCATTCCCATCACGCCCGGACGAAATCTCGCTGTGATTTTCGAGGTTGCTGCCATCAACAATCGCCAGAAGCGTATGGGCTACAACGCAGCGATGGAATTTACCGAGCAGATGAGCAAGTTCTTTGCCAACAAAGACGACTGATTCCGATAAATCGTGGACGCTTTTCAGAAAAGGAATGGATGATTTGCCGCATAAAAGAGTGGACTCTGTGCGGCATTTTGCTGTTTTTTTGCGTGCTTTGTGGTATGATATAAGATGAAAAATTGTCCACCCGGAGGCGTTTATGTGGAGTTCTGAGCTTCAGCAGACCATCATCCAGAGGTGCAAAGCGGTTCAGTACCGGCAGGAGCCGCTGAGCCGGCCATAGACTTCCGCATCGGAAGAACCCCGCGGCACATGGCGTTCCGCATCGGAAACCACGGCGGCTGTCTTTGAAGCCGCGTCCGCTGAGGAGCTGGCGCTGCCGCAGCAGGTGCGCATCCGCCGTATATTCTCGGCGCAGGAACGAACATTCTTGCCCCGGATGAGGGCCTGATGCGCTTGTGATCTGTCTCAAAGGATGCGCTGCTGCGGCATCCGCCTCCTGGATGAGGCGCGGATCGAGGCTTATGCGGGTGAAAGCATGGCGAAAGCGGCGGTTTTCGCAAAAAATCACGCGCTGACCGGCCTGGAATTCGCGCACGGTATTCCGGGGACGCTCGGCGGCGGCGTATATATGAATGCGGGCGCCTACGGCGGAGAACTGAAGCAGGTCGTGGAATCGGTCACGATCCTGACCATAGACGGCGAGGAGAAAACGCTGTCCGGCGAAGAATGTGCGTTTGGCTATCGCACAAGCGTATATCAGAAGCTGCCCTGCGTAATCGTTAAGGCCGTCCTGCAGCTGCATCCGGGCGACCCAGAGGAAATCGGACAGACCATGCGCACGCTGATGGAAAAGCGCAGGGCCTCGCAGCCGCTGGAGCTGCCGTCCGCCGGAAGCACGTTCAAGCGTCCGACAGGATATTTTGCAGGCCCCCTCATCGAGCAGGCAGGACTCAAGGGCTGCGGCGTGGGTGGCGCGGAGGTATCGAAAAAGCACGCGGGTTTCGTCGTGAATACCGGCGGCGCGTCGGCTGATGATGTAAAGAAGACGATCGCAATGGTGCAGTCGCGCGTATGGGAGGCATCCGGCGTCCAGCTCGAGCCGGAGGTTCGGATCTGGTAAAAGGAGAAGACTATGCAGTTTGTTATCATTTCCGGTATGTCCGGCGCAGGAAAGAGCAGGGCCGCGTCCGATCTGGAAGACCTCGGCTTTTACTGCGTCGACAATATGCCGGCAGAGATGATCCCGCAGTTTGCTCAGCTGTGTCTGGCAACGAAGGGACGATATGAAAAGGTCGCGCTCGTGACGGATATCCGCGCGAGCATGACGTTTGACGCGCTGTTTCAGGCGCTGCAGAAGCTGGACGATATGCATCTGCAATATTCGATCTATTATATTGAAGCGGCTACAGCGGTCATCATCAAGCGCTATAAGGAAACGCGCCGCCTGCACCCCCTGATGAAGGATGGCTCCACGCTCGAAAATGCCATCGCGCGCGAGCGCGAGCTGCTGGCCCCCGTCCGCAACCGTGCCAGCGCTATCATCGACACGTCCAATCTCTCTACTGGCAAGCTGCGCGGACAGCTCATCGATCTGGTCGCGGGCGGAATGCGGGAGCATTCAATGGACGTGCGCGTCGCGTCCTTCGGCTTCAAATACGGTCTGCCGCTGGAGGCCGATCTGGTCTTCGACGTGCGGTTCCTGCCGAACCCGTACTATATCCCGGAGCTGAAGCACCAGACCGGGCTGGACGAGCCGGTCAGAAGCTTCGTGTTCAAATACCAGCAGACGCTGGATTTTGTGACAAAAACCGAGGATCTGCTTTCCTTCCTGCTGCCCAATTATCTCGACGAGGGCAAAACAGACCTCGTCATCGCCGTCGGCTGCACCGGCGGCAAGCACCGGAGCGTCTGCATCGCAAAAGAGCTATTTGAATTCGTCTCAAAAAAGGGCTACGCCGCCACGCTCAGCCACCGCGATATGGGCAGAAGGTAAGCGCGATGGCAGAACTGACCGAACAGATCCGGCTCTATGAGCCCCACCGCAGGCAGCCGCGCATCGCGGCCATCGGCGGCGGACACGGGCTGTCCGCCATGCTGCGCGGCCTGAAGGCCTATACGAGGGATATCACCGCGATCGTGACCGTCGCGGACGACGGCGGCGGCTCCGGTATGCTCCGGGAGGACCTCGGAATGCTTCCGCCGGGCGATATCCGCAACTGTATTATGGCGCTTGCCAATACGGAGCCTACCATGCAGCAGCTGCTCAACTACCGCTTTACCGACGGGAGCCTGGCCGGCCAGAGCTTCGGCAATCTGTTTCTGGCGGCCATGAACGGCATTTCCGGCTCGTTTGACGAGGCGGTCCACCGGATGGGGACGTCCTGGCCATTACGGGCCGTGTTCTCCCTGTGACCAATCAGGACGTGCGTCTGGAGGCGGAATTTCATGACGGCAGCCGCATTCTTGGCGAAAGCAAGATTTTTTACGCGAAAAAGATCAACAATTCCCGTATCCGCAAGGTGCGCCTCGTGCCGGAACGTCCGGCGGCACTGCCGGAGAGCGTCCGGGCGATCCGCGAGGCGGATATCGTCGTGATCGGACCGGGAAGCCTGTATACCAGCATCATCCCGAACTTTCTGGTCAGCGGTATTGCAGACGGTGCGGCAGAGCCGGGCCTTGAAGATTTATGTGCTGAACATCATGACGCAGGACGGCGAGACGGACGGCTATGACGCCGACGATCACGTCCGCGCGATCCTGGAGCACGCGGGTCCCGGCGTGATGGATGTGTGCATTGCAAACGACGCGCCTGTGCCGCCTGAGATCATGGAGCCATACGCCAAAGAGGGCGTTTCGCAGCTTGAGCTGCGCCGCGAGGATCTGGAGCAGATGGGCCTTGCTGTGCGCACGTTCCCGCTCCTTGAGCCGGGACGCTATATCCGCCACAACTCCGACGCGCTGGCACGCGCGATTTTGTCGGTGTGGCGGGAATTCAGAAACTGAAACAAGCGAGGAGGCAAACGCCGTCATGTCTTTTTCATCCAACGTCAAGCAGGAGCTGTGCCGTCTGCCGATCAACCGGAAGCTGGAAGCCGCCGCAGAGCTGTACGGCATTTTGCTCTACTGCAACGCGTTTACCGCGGATCTTGTCCGCATCACGACAGAGTCGCGCGATCTGGCTGAGCGCCTGCCGCGCCTGATGAAGAAGGTCTTCGGCTTCTCCTTCGACCAGGAGCCGGAGGAGAGCGCGGGAAAGCTGCTGTTCGTGATGGAATCACAGGAAAAAATCCATAAAATGTTTGCGCAGTTCGGCCTCAGCGCGGCCAGAGACGTGACGCTGCACGTCAATTACGGGATGCTGGAGGAGGACGAAGAGCGGCTCTGGCGTTTTTGCGCGGCGCGTTTCTGTCCGGCGGCTCGGTCACGGACCCGGCCAAGCGCTACCACCTGGAGCTGACGACCTCCCACTACAAGGTCAGCCGCGAGACCTGCGCGCTGCTGCTCGACGCCGGATTTTCCCCGAAGGAAACGACGCGCGGCGGCAACAGCATTCTGTATTTCAAGCAGAGCGACATGATCGAGGATTTTCTGACGGCCATCGGCGCGCCGGTGTGCGCAATGGGCGTGATGGAGGCGAAGGTCGAAAAGGATCTTCGCAACGGCATCAACCGCCGCGTCAACTGCGAAACGGCAAATCTGACCAAGGTGGTCGACGCGTCGATTGAGCAGGTCGCAGCCATCCGGAAGCTTCAGAAGCAGGGACGACTCAAGGAGCTGCCGCCGAAGCTCCGCGAGACGGCAAAGCTCCGTCTCGATAATCCGGAAGCAACGCTGCAGGAACTTGCCGCTATGCAGGACCCGCCCGTTTCCAAATCCGCAATGAACCACCGTATGCGCAAGCTTGTCGCGCTTGCGGACGAAAGCTGAGAGGAGAAAAACTGCCATGGCCTTTGTGCATCTGCACGTCCACAGCGAATACAGCCTGCTTGACGGAGCCTGCCGCATCGGCTCCATGATGGACCGGGTGCAGGAGCTCGGCCAGAACGCCATCGCCCTGACCGACCACGGCGTCATGTACGGCACCATCGATTTTTACCGCGCAGCGAAAAAGGCCGGGATCAAGCCCATTATCGGCTGTGAGGTCTATGTTGCGCGTAGGACGCGCTTTGACAAGGTTCACGGCGTCGATAAGGAGCCATACCATCTGGTCCTGCTCTGTGAAAACGAGATGGGCTACCGGAACCTCAGCTATATGGTTTCGCTCGGCTTTACCGAGGGGTTTTACAACCGCCCCCGCGTGGATATGGAACTGCTGCGGGAGCATCACGAGGGCCTGATCGCGCTCTCCGCCTGCCTTGCGGGCCGGATCCCGCAGGCGATCATGCAGGAGGATCTGGACGCGGCGGAGCAGGCCGCGCGTGAATACGCGGAAATTTTCGGCCCGGGGCATTTTTATCTGGAACTGCAGGATCACGGCATTCCGGAGCAGCGGACCGTCAACGCACAGATCCGCAAGCTCGCCGAAAAACTGTCTCTGCCGCTCGTCGTGACGAACGACGCACACTATCTGCGCAAGTCGGACGCGAAAATGCAGGACGTGCTGCTCTGCATCCAGACCGGCAAGACCGTCGATGACCCAAACCGCATGAAAGTTTGAGACGGAGGAATTCTATCTCAAGAGCGAAGAGGAGCTTCGCAGCCTCTTCCCGGACGTGCCGGAGGCGTTTGAGAATACGGTCCGGATCGCGGAGCGCTGCAATGTAGAATTCACATTCGGCAAGTATTTCCTGCCGGAATTCAAGCTTCCGGAGGGCGTGACGAGCCTTTCTTATCTCAACCAGCTCTGCAAAGAGGGCTTTGACGCGCTGTACGGCACGGCGCACCCGGAATATATGCAGCAGCTCGACTACGAGATCGACATGATCGAGAAAATGGGCTTTACCGACTACTTCCTCATCGTGTGGGATTTCGTGCGCTTTGCAAAATCCGCCGGGATCCCGGTCGGCCCCGGACGCGGCAGCGCAGCAGGCTCGATGGTGACTTATGCCTGCATATTACCGAAATTGACCCCATGAAATATGGCCTCTATTTCGAACGCTTCCTGAACCCCGCCCGCGTGACCATGCCTGATATCGATATGGACTTCGGCGATACGAGAAGGAGCGAGGTCGTCGACTATGTCCGGCAGAAATACGGCGAGGATCACGTCGCGCAGATCGTCACCTTCGGCACCATGGCAGCCAGAGCCGCCATTCGCGACGTGGGCCGTGTCATGAACTTCACGTTTGCCGAGACGGACGCCGTCGCAAAGCTCGTGCCGACGACGCTTCATATCACACTCAAGGACGCACTGAAGCAGTCCCCGCAGCTGAAGCAGATGTACGACGGCGATGCGCGCGTTAAGGAGCTTGTCGACACGGCCATGGCCCTTGAGGGTATGCCGCGCAATACCTCAACGCACGCAGCAGGCGTGGTCATTACAAAGCTGCCGGTCTACAACTATGTGCCGCTTGCGACAAACGACGGTACGATCGTCACGGAGTATACCATGACGACGCTTGAGGAGCTGGGCCTTCTCAAGATGGACTTTCTCGGTCTTCGCAATATCACCGTCATCGACGACGCAATCCAGGAGATCCGCAAGAAGGAGCCGGACTTTTCCATGGCGCGAGTCACGGACAACGACCCGAAGGTCATGCAGATGCTGACGCAGGGAAGAACGTCTGGCGTGTTCCAGATGGAGTCCGCAGGCATGACAAGCGTCTGCGTCGGGCTCAAGCCGCAGTCCATTGAAGACCTCTCCATCATCGTTGCGGCCTATCGGCCCGGCCCGATGGACTCGATCCCGCGGCTCATTGCCTGCAAAAACGACCCGAAGCTCGTGCAGTACAAGCACCCGATGCTCGAGCCGATTCTTTCTGTCACCTACGGCTGCATTCTCTATCAGGAGCAGGTTATTGAAATCTTCCGCAATCTCGGCGGATACTCGCTGGGGCAGGCGGACATGGTGCGCCGGGCTATGTCCAAGAAAGAAGGTCAAGGACATCGAAAAAGAGCGCGGCGCGTTCCTGCACGGAGACCCCGCGCGCGGCATCTGCGGCTGCGAGGCAAACGGCGTCCCGGTGGATGTGGCGCAGAGCATCTATGACGAAATGTACGATTTCGCGAACTATGCCTTCAACAAGGCGCACTCCGTCGGCTATGCGGTGATCGCCTATCAGACGGCATGGTTCAAGTATTACTATCCGAAACAGTATATGGCGGCGCTCATGACGTCGGTGCTCGACAGCTCGACAAAAATTTCCGAGTACATCGCCGAGTGCAAGAAGATGGGCATTGCGCTCCTGCCGCCGGATCTCAACGAATCCTATGATCATTTTACCGTCGGAAAACGGCATCCGCTTTCGGGCTTGCCGCCGTCAAGAACATCGGACGCGGGTTTATCCAGACGGGTCGTTCAGGAGCGGACGGAAAACGGCCTGTTTTCCAGGACCTTGAGGATTTCTGTGCGCGGATGTACGGCGCAGATCTCAACAAGCGCGCCCTGGAGAACCTGATCAAATGCGGCGCGTGCGACTGCTTTGGACTCTACCGGTCGCAGATGCTCCAGATCTATGAGGCCGTACTCGATTCCGTGGCAAACAGCCGCCGGAAGAACGTGGACGGGCAGATGGGCCTGTTTGACAGCTTTGCGGACGACGCAGGATAAGCCGGTCTGTTCCCGAGGTGCCTGTCCGCGTATCCCGGAGCTGCCGGAGCTGAGCCCGGGAAATGATGGCGATGGAAAAGGAAACGACCGGTCTCTATCTTATCCGGCCACCCGATGGACGATTACCGCGCCATGCTCCGGAAGCGCGAATACCGTGAGCATCGGCGCAATTCAGGAGAGCTTTTCTGAGCATACCGACGAGTTCCAGGACGAGCAGGATGTGACGGTTGCGGGCATTGTCCAGAACGTCAAGATGAAGACGACGAAAAATCAGTCCATGATGGCGTATGTGACGCTCGAAGACGACACCGGCTCGATGGAGCTTCTGACCTTCTCCAATGCACTTGGGCAGTACGGAAGCTATCTGCATGAGAACGCGGCGGTCATGATTACCGGCCGCATCTCTGTCCGCGAGGACAAGGACCCGCAGATGGTCGTCAACCGCGTCCAGCCGCTGGCGGATTACACGGACGCGGAGGTCGCAGCTGCGCAGACCGCCGAAAATGCGGCGGCGCGGACGCTCTACCTCAAGGTGGAGTCTGAAACGGGGGCAGCCCGGTATCCGGAAGCTTCTGCCCATTCTTCGGATGTTCCCCGGCAGGATGCGGACGGTCATCTATTATGCGGACACCGGAAAGCGCGTCGGCGGAAGCTGTATGCCGGACGACTGGATGCTGCGGGAGCTGCGGAGCTGCTGGGCGAGAAAACGTCGTTCTGAAATGAGCTTTCGCGCCGGAAGCATTTTCCGGGCTTTCGGTCAGAAGAATCGAGAAATGTTTTAACAAAGCCGCTACACTTCTGTTACAATTTGTGATATAATGTTTTGCGATAGCAAAGAACGGATGGAAAGGGAGCGTGGCCGCGCTGAATAGAATTCGCATCCTGTCTTGCTGGCAATGGCGCTCTTCTGTGCGCTGACGCTCAGCGGCTGCATTGTCAAAAACCGTGGACGAGCTGTACGCGCTGCCGCGCCATTCCGATGAATGACTATCTGCAAAGGCCATCGACGGCGTCATGACCGAGGGCGTGCAGTATGCCGCGCCGGTATCCGGCCGGAATCAGCAGTCGGTGCAGCTTGCCGATCTCGACGGTGACGGGGAGGAAGAGGCAATCGTCTTTCCTCCGGACCGCGGGAGAAAATCCGCTCAGCGCCTGCATTTTTGATCTTATGGACGGGCCTATCAGAATTGATCGGTGATCGAGGGCAGCGGAGCCGCGTTTGAAAGCGTGGAATATGTGGACCTGGACGGCGAGCAGGGCGAGGAGATTCTGATCGGCAGGCAGCTGACCGATCAGGTGCTTGCAGTCGGTGAGCGCCTACACGTCACGGACGGCGGATTGTCGAACTGATGACGGCAAGCTACAGCCAGTTTACACGCTGCGACCTCGATAACGACGGGCGGGCGGATCTGTTTGTGCTGCGCTTCGATGCGAGACGCGCCGTGCGGCAGAGCTGTACCGGTACCGGAACGATCAGATGCGAGCGCGCGACCCGGAGGCGTCCATGTCGGCAGGTGTCGTCTGTCAAGCGGATCATGACGGGCGCTGTCGCCTATAATATTCCGGCGGTTTTCGTCACAAGCGCATGATGAGGAGGACATGGAAACGGACGTCTTCATCTTCCGCGGTGGCGTTCCAGAATGTTATCCGTCTGGATGAGACGCCGCAGACCGTGCGCAATCCGTTTGCCTATACGCTGCGATATCAATTCTGATGGCCTCGTGGAGCTTCCGGAGCTCGTTTCGCTCCGGCAGCGGACGCGGCGGCGAGGAGTATTCCTTATCCGCTGGTACCTCACCTGGGGCGGTGACGGCAGCCGCATGGTTCGGACGACCTATCACGGTTTTCCGGCGGCTGGTATGTGGACAATCCCGGAGAGCTGGGACGAGCGCATTACCATCAGCCGCGCAGACGAGGTAGAGGGCGCGCGCGGCGGTCTGGTCTTTTCCAGCTGGAACACCGGTTCGGCGCCGGCAGAGCCGATTTTTACGATCTACGCCTTTACCGGTGATCGGCGCATGGAGCGCGCGCAGCAGGACGGGCGGTTTCTGCTGCTGGAGCAGACGGACGCCGTCTACAGCGCAAGCCTCGGCACGGCAAATCAGGCAAAGAATCTGACGCAGGACGAACTGCGGCAGATGTTCCATATTATACATGTCGACTGGAATTCCGGCGAGACATAGGGGGGAGAAGCGGCATATGAAAAAAGTATTGATTCTTGAAGATGAGGTCAGTATTCGAAGCTTTGTTGTCATCAATCTCAACCGCGCGGGCTACGAGGTCATTGAAGCCGGGACAGGCATGAGGCGTTGGAAAAGCTTTTCAAGGAGCATCCGGACGTCGGCGTTGCGATTCTTGATATTATGCTGCCGGACATCGACGGCTTTGAGGTCTGCCGGAACATCCGGGCGACGGATAAGAAGATTGGCATCATTATGTTAACCGCAAGAAGCCAGGAGATGGATAAGATCACGGCCTTATGACCGGCGCGGACGACTATATGACAAAGCCGTTCAGTCCCGCCGAGCTCACCGCGCGCATCGATGCGCTCTACCGGCGCATCGGAAGCGACACACAGTCTGATTCCGTCGAGCTGACGCAGGGGCCGTTCGTCCTCAATACAAGAAACCGCACGCTCGACAAAGAGGGCGAGCGCATCAAGCTTACGCAGGTCGAATACGCGATCATGAAGCTGTTCATGCAGAATCCCGGCAGAGCGCTTTCGAGAGAGGATATTTTAACGACGGTCTGGGGGCGCGACTATGACGGAGAGCTCAAAATTGTCGATGTGAACATCCGCCGCTTTCGCATCAAAATTGAAGACGACACGGCAAATCCCGTCTATATCACGACCGTCTGGGGCTTCGGATACAAATGGGGCGTCTGAGCGATACCATCAAAACAGGCCGCGCCGAAGCGCCGGAAGCTCGCGGGGCTCGAGCGGCGGTGGCTGGTCAACAACGTCAGCGTCATGGTCGTGCTAGCGGCGCTGTGTGTGGCGGCCATTACCCTAAGTCTCGGGGCGTACTATTATTCGAACGTGCGCTCTGGGTTAGAAGCGAAGGCGAAGACGACCACCGACTTTTTTCAGCAACTACATCAGCCAGAGCTACAACGAATACTACCAGTCCTGCATCCAGTTTGCCCAGACCTTCGAGGAAAAGGACCGATTGGAGCTGCAGTTCATCACGCCGGACGGCAGAATGGTCGCCTCGTCCTACGGCGAGTTTGCGGGCAAAAGCCCCCAGACGCCGGATATTCAGGAGGCGGTCACGACCGGGAAGCTTGCGCGCTTTCAGGGCAAGGACCCCGACACGCACGAGCGGATTCTTGCTGTCTCGAGCCCGATGGTCTATTCCAACGGCGAGGTCATCGGCGTTCTGCGGTATGTGACGGGGCTGAAAAATGTGGACCGGCAGTTCTCATGATCGGTCATTGATCGCACTCGACGGCAGGACTGATTTTCATTGCGTCGATGTTCTTCATCAGCAGCTTCTTCATCCGCTCGATCATCGAGCCCGTGACGGAGATCACGACGACGGCCAAGCGCATTGCCGCCGGCTCCTACGGCGTGCAGATCCCGCAGCACTATGACGACGAGATCGGCGAGCTCGCGGAGACGATCAACGATATGTCCGTCAAGATCGGGCAGGCCGAGAAGACACAGTCGGAGTTTATTTCCTCGGTCTCGCATGAGCTGCGCACGCCGCTTACGGCGATTTCCGGTTGGGGCGAGACGTTGCTTTCCTCCGGCAATTTAGAGCCAGAGACCCGGCGCGGCATGCTGATTATTCTGCGCGAGGCGAACGCCTGACTGGCATGGTCGAGGAGCTTTTGGAGTTTACGCGCATGCAGGACGGCAGCTTTACGCTCAATGTCGAAAAGGCCGATCTGCTGGCGGAGTTTGAGGACACGGTGTTCATGTATGGCAGCCGCCTCAAGCAGGAGGGCATCACGCTCAGCTATGAGCCCTGCGAGGAAGAAATTCCGGAAATTCCGTGCGATGTTGCCCGCATGCGGCAGGTGTTTTTGAACGTCCTTGACAACGCGGCAAAGCACGGCGGCGACGGAAAGCGCATCACGGCGTCAATCAGTCTGCGAAAACGGGCAGATCGTGGTGCGCATCCGCGACTACGGTCCCGGTATCCCCGAAGAGGAGCTGCCGCACGTCAAAATGAAATTTTACAAGGGAAGTTCCAAAGCGCGCGGCAGCGGCATCGGCCTTGCCGTGTGCGAGGAAATTGTCACCATGCACGGCGGCACGATCACGCTCGAAAATGCCGAGGGCGGCGGTACCCTTGTTACCATTTCCATCCCCACGGGGGAAGAATAGAGGCACTATATGCAGAAAAACAACCAGCCTGCAAGCCAGGAGAAATTTAAAACGCTCATTGGCGGGCAGGCGCTCATTGAAGGCATCCTGATGCAGGGACCAGACAAGCGAGCTATTGTCGTGCGAGGACCCGAGGGTCTTGTGCGGAAGGTCGAGCCGATCAAAAAGAAGACGGGTCTTCTCACGTGCCGTTTATCCGCGGCGTTGTGAACTTCGGCTCGTCGATGGTAACCGGCGTCAAGGCGCTCATGTACTCGGCAGACTTTTTCCCCGAGGAAGCGGGCGAGCCTTCGAAGTTTGAAAAATGGCTGGAACAGAAAATCGGCTCCGAGAAAATCGAAAAGGTTGTGGTCTATCTCTCGGTTGTGCTGGGCATTGCGCTATCCGTGGGACTTTTCATTTTGCTTCCGACGCTGCTCGCCGGCTTTATTCCGGGGCTGAAGGAGCACGCGGTGCTGCGCAGCCTTGCTGAGGGCTTGTTCCGTATCCTTATTTTCCTTGCTTACATGATTATTATCTCCAGAACGCCGGACATGAAGCGTGTCTTCTCCTATCACGGTGCGGAGCACAAAACCATACGCTGCTATGAGGCGGAGCTGCCGCTGACGGTCGAGAACGTTCGTCCACAGACAAGGCTTCATCCGCGCTGCGGCACGAGCTTCCTGTTCGTTGTGATTATCATTTCCATTCTGGTCTCTGCCGTGTTCAGCGCGATTGGCCGGTCAGCAATATGCTTCTGCGGCTGCTTGCTCCGGCTTCTGGTGATGCTGCCGCTTATCGTGGCAATAGCTATGAGTTCAACCGCATGGTCGGTCGCCACGATAACTGGCTGACCCGCGCGCTCTCTGCGCCCGGCATGTGGTTCCAGCTCTTTACGACAAACGAGCCGGACGACTCCATGATTGAGGTCGCCATCGAGGCGCTGACACTGGTGCTTCCGGAGGAGAAAGGGCAGCGACCGATGGTAAAAAAGGTACGGCGAGCTTTATTTGGAAGCGCGCCGTGCGCTGCGTGCGTCGGAGGGCGAGAACGCTTCCTTCTCGCGCGCGAGCTGCTTGGATTTGCGTCCGGAAAATCCGCCGCCGCGCTGATGGCGGACCGGGAGCTGTACGCCTCCGAGCAGACTGCCGAGCGGATGGAGCAGTATACGGCCCGCGCCCTTCAAGGGGAGCCGCTGGCCTACATCCTCGGCAAATGGAGCTTCTACGGACTGGAGCTGACGGTGACGCCGGACGTCCTGATTCCGCGGGACGACACCATGGCGGTCACGGAGCTTGCCATCGAAAGCTCCGTGAGATGGAGCCGCCGCAGCGTGTGCTGGATCTCTGCACCGGCTCCGGCTGCATCGGCCTTGCCATCGCGCACTCAGATCGAGACGGCGCGCGTGACACTGGCAGACTTATCGCAGCCGGCGCTGAGGATCGCAAGGAAGAATATCGCAGACCTGAAAATGATCGGCCGCGTGAACGCGTCTTCAGGCGGACGTGCGGGAGTCTGCGCCGAAATTTGGGGGCAGTTCGATCTGATCGTGTCCAATCCGCCGTATGTGACGACGCAGGAGATGGCAAAGCTCGATGTGTCCGTTTGGGCCTATGAGCCGCATCTGGCGCTCTGGGGCGGCGCCGACTGGTCTGGATTTTTACCGGGCGATCTTGCAAGAATTTCACCCCGGCGCTGCGTACCGGCGGCTGGATCTGCTTCGAATTCAGGGCTTCCGGCAGCATATGCAGGTGCGCGGTATGCTCCTGTCCGACGCGGGTTACTGCAATCTGCGCTTCGTCAAGGCCAGCGGCGCGGATCATCCGCGCGGTTTGCGCGGCAGAAAATTAAAGAAACAAACGTTTGATTTTTCACACACAGCATGATACAATTGGTTTAAAAAGCAGAAAAGGAAGGCGCGTTGGCATGGAAAAGTAGGAAAAATGAAACCTGACACGCCTCTGAGCGATAAAAAAAGGCACTGGAGACGGCATTGCAGCAGATCGAGAAGAATTTTGGCAAAGGGTCGGTCATGCGCCTCGGCGACCAGGCCGGAGATGAACGTGGAGGCAATTCCGACGGGCTCGTTGGCTTTCGACGCAGCGCTCGGCATCGGCGGCGTGCCGAAGGGCAGAATCATTGAGATTTACGGTCCGGAGTCCTCCGGTAAAACGACGCTCGCGCTGCACGTGCTCGCAGAGGCACAGAAGCTCGGCGGCGAGGTCGCCTTCGTGGACGCGGAGCACGCGCTCGATCCGGTCTATGCGGAGAGAATCGGCGTGGACATCGATTCCATGCTCGTCTCTCAGCCGGATACCGGCGAGCAGGCGCTCGAGATTACCGACGCTCTCGTGCGCTCGGGCGCAGTGGATGTGGTGGTCGTGGACTCTGTCGCCGCGCTGACGCCCCGCGCCGAGATTGAAGGCGAGATGGGTGATTCCTTCGTCGGTCTTCAGGCAAGCATGATGTCTCAGGCGCTGCGCAAGCTCGCCGGCGCCGTCGCTCCAAGACGAACTGCATCGTCATCTTCATCAACCAGCTTCGCATGAAGATCGGCGTGATGTACGGCAATCCGGAGACGACCACCGGCGGCAACGCGCTGAAATTCTACGCCTCCGTCCGTATCGATATTCGCCGGACCGAGGCGATCAAGAACGGCACAGAGATCGTCGGCAACCGCACGCGCGCCAAGATCGTCAAGAACAAGGTCGCGCCTCCTTTCAAGGAGGCCATCTTCGATATCATGTACGGCGAGGGCATTTCCAAGTGGGGCGAACTCGTCGATCTCGCCGTGCAGCTCGACCTTATTCAGAAGAGCGGCAGTTGGTTCTCCATCGGCGACGAGCGCATCGGTCAGGGCCGTGATAACGCGGAAGTACCTCATGCAGGAAAACCCGGAGGTCGCCGACCGCATCGAGGCGCAGGTGCGCGAAAATATGTGGAAGCTTCAAGGCTCCCGCGCAAAGCCGCCCGCGGCTCCGGCTGCAAAGCCGTAGACGTGTCTGCGGACGATTTCAGCGATGAGGGTTGAACGGGCAGAGCAGGCCGGACAAAGCACGACCTGGCTCCAGCTGACGCTTGAGGACGGAACGCGGCTGAAAGCGCCTGCGTTTTCCGTTGCGGAGCTGGGGGCGGCTTTGCCGGGAAGGAGCTGACCTGCGAGGAGCTTTCTGGCGCTCGAGAACGCGCAGAGCCTCGCTTCCTGACCAAGGAGCGCGCGGTCCGCACGGTCGCGGCGTCCGCCGTATCGGAAAAAGGAGCTGCAAAAGCGTCTTGTCCAGAAGGGTGAGCGCGAGGGACGCAGAGGCGGCGGTTGCGTGGCTGGAGGAGCTGCATCTGATCGATGACTGCGAAACGGCGAAGCAGCTGGTGCGAAGCGCCTGCCTACGCGGCTACGGCGCGGCGCGCGCAAAGAGCATCCTATACGAAAAAGGCATCCCGAAGGAGCTTTGGGAACGACGCACTGGAGGAGCTGCCGGAAATGGACGGCGCGATCGACACATTCCTACGCCAGAAGCTGGATGGCAGGGCGCTCGATGAGAAGCTTATCAAAAAAACAGCCGACGCACTTTTGCGGCGCGGTCACAGCTGGCAGGATGTCGGGATGGACTCCGCCGTTACCGCTGGACAGGGCTGGATCTGGGAGGAAATGGAATGAGTCAATCGATCGGCATGGTCAGCCTTGGCTGTGCGAAAAATCAGGTAGACGCGGAGCAGATGCTTTTCCTGCTCCAGCAGGCGGGCTATAACATCCTGCCGGAGCCTGCGGGCGCGGACGTCGTGATCGTCAACACCTGCGGCTTTATCGAGTCTGCCAAAACGGAGGCCATCGACAACATCCTCGCCATGGCACAGCTTGAAAAGGCGGAGGGGAGCGTCGGAAAAATTCTTGTGACCGGCTGCCTCGCGCAGCGGTATCAGGAGGAGATTGTCAAGGAAATGCCGGAGGTGGACGGCGTGCTCGGAACTGGGTCGTACTACGACGTCGTCAGCGGTCGGAAAGCTGCTGGACGGTGCGGAGGGCATCGAGGAATACGGCGACATTCAGGCGCCGGTCAGGAATGCGGCAGCGCATCCTTACCACGCCGAAGCACTACGCCTATCTGAAGATCGCCGAGGGCTGCGACAACCACTGCGCGTTCTGTATCATCCCGAAGCTCCGCGGCGGTACCGCAGCCGCCCGATGGAGGAGCTGTTAAAAGAAGCGCAGGATCTGGCGGAGAGCGGCGTCAGAGAGCTGATCGTCATCGCGCAGGACACGAGCCGCTACGGCATCGATCGGTACGGCGAGCGCAAGCTCCCGGAGCTGCTGCAAAAGCTCTGCGCCATCGACGGCATTGTCTGGGTGCGCATCCACTATCTTTATCCCGACGAGATGTCCGACGAGCTGATTGACGTGCTGGCAAACGAGCCGAAGATCGTCAAGTATCTGGATATCCCGATCCAGCACATCGACGACGGCATTCTGAAAAAAAAGATGAACCGGCGCGGCAACTGCAAATACCTCAAGGCGCTTCTGACGAAGCTCCGCGACCGCATTCCGGGCCTTGTCCTGCGCACGAGCCTCATCACCGGCCTTCCCGGCGAGGGTGAGAAGGAATTCGAGGCGCTCTGCGATTTCCTGCGCGAATACAAACTGGAGCGCGTGGGCGCGTTTGCGTTCTCGCCCGAGGAGGGCACGCGCGCGGCAAAGATGGAATACCCGGACGCAGAGGTCGCGCGGCAGCGCGCCGACGTGGTGGAGGAGATCCAGTCGCGCATCATGGACGAATGGAACGAGTCCATGATGGGCAAAATCAACTCCAGGTGCTCTGCGAGGGGCTACGACGCGGACGAGGAGTGCTGGTACGGCCGGACGTTTGCGGATTCGCCGGATATCGACGGACGAATCCTGTTCGATTCGGAGGAAGAACTGACGCCGGGCGATTTTGTGACCGTGGAGGTCACGGACGCCTGCGACGGAGAGTTGATCGGGTGATGGAGGATGCTGAAAATGACGACTGCGAGTAAGATCACCCTTGTGCGCGTTGCGCTTATCCCGTTTTTTATGGTTTTTCTGCTGCTGCACATCCATGGCGGCGCGGACTGCCGCTCCGCTGGGCCGCGCTTGCGACGTTCGTTGTGGCCAGCGTCAGCGATTTCCTCGACGGTTATATCGCGCGGCACTGCAATCAGGTCAGCGATTTCGGAAAATTCCTCGATCCGCTGGCCGACAAGCTGCTCGTGACGGCGGCGTTCATCATCTTCGTCGGGAATGGGGCCGGATGCCCGCATGTGCGGTCGTGCTGGTCGTGGCGCGTGAGTTTGCCATCAGCGGCCTGCGCAAGGTCGCAGCCACAACGGGCACGGTCATCGCCGCCGCGTGGAGCGGTAAGATCAAGACCTCCTGCACGATGGTGGGGCCTGATCGCTATGATGGCGTTTACGACCTCCTCCGTGCTGGACACAGTCGTGACGGTCGTGATCGTTGTGACGACGGTCTACTCCGGCATCGAGTATTTCGTCAAAAACGGCAAGTGCCTGAAGCTCAAGGGTTGACAGGCCGCGGCCGAAATGGAATGTTGCTGGGCAGGAACCTGCGCCATTTCGCAAATAAATGAATATCGCGTTGACCGGAAAGAGTACCCTTTCAAGCGCGGCAGAGAGTCTTTGCCATCGGCTGAAAGCAGAGATCGCGGAAAGAGGGGAAGGTGCGTCCGGTAGCGAGGGGAGACCCCGTTTAGGCCGCGTCAAGGCTATAGTGAGAAATCAGAGTGGAACCGCGAGTTTTTACCCGCCTCTTGATCGCATTTATGCATCAGGAGGCGGTTTTTATTCCCAGCAGCCCAATTGGGCATCTCCCGGGAGAAATCGCAGCCCATTTGGAGGACCATGCATCTTTGGAGGATATCCGCGCATACAAGCATAACGACCCCGCTGCGCGAAGCGTCGCGGAAGTGCTGCTGCTATACAACGGCCTGCATGCGACCATCGATTACCGCATTGCGCATTGGCTGCATATCCATCGCCTGCACTTTCTGGCGCGCGCCATTTCGCAGTGGTCGAAAATGTGGACGGGGATTGAGATTCATCCGGCGCAAAGATCGGCAGGAGGCTCGTCATTGACCACGGTACCGGTATTGTGATCGGCGAGACCGCCGAGATCGGCGACGACTGCCCGCTCCATCAGGGCGTGACGCTCGGCGGCACGGGCAAGGACATCGGAAAACGCCACCCGACGCTTGGGAACAACGTCATGGTCGGCGCCGGCGCGAAGGTGCTTGGGCCGTTTCGGGTCGGAAATAACGCCCGGATCGCGGCCAATGCCGTCGTATTGCGCGAGGTGCCGGACAACGCGACGGTCGTCGGCGTGCCGGGACGCATCGTCCGGCTCAGCGGTGAAAAGCTTGACCACATCCATACGCCCGACCCCGTCATGCTGGAGATCACCGCGCTTCAGGAGCGTATCGCGCGTCTTGAGAAGCGTCAGGACGCGGAAGCAGCAGCGCCGAAGCATGAAAAACCATAAATTACCGACAGGAGGAAGCAAAATGTATCTCTATAACTCGGCATCGCATAAAAAGGAAGAATTCATCCCTAATCACCCGGACATTGTCAAAATGTACACCTGCGGCCCGACGGTCTATCACTTTGCCCACATCGGCAACCTCCCGTTCCTACATCATGGAGGACATTCTTGAAAAGTATCTGCGCTACCTCGGCTATAACGTCAAGCGCGTCATGAACATAACCGATGTTGGCCACCTGACCTCCGACGCCGACGAGGGCGAGGACAAGATGCTCAAGGGCGCAAAGCGCGAGCACAAGAGCGTCATGGAGATCGCAAAAGTTCTACACGGACGCCTTCTTTGCCGACTGCAAGAAGGTCAACATCAAGCGGCCGGACGTCGTGGAGCCGGCGACCAACTGCATCGACGAGTATATCCAGATCATCCAAGCTGATGGACACCGGCTACGCCTATCAGGCGGGGGCGGTATCTATTTCGACACCTCCAAGCTCGAACGCTACTATATCTTCAACGATCATGACGTAGAGGATCTCGCCGTCGGCGTCCGCGAGGGCGTGGAGGAGGACACGAACAAGCGCAACAAGAACGATTTTGTGCTCTGGTTCACGAAGTCCAAGTTTGAGGATCAGGCGCTCAAGTGGGACTCTCCGTGGGGCGTCGGCTATCCGGGCTGGCACATCGAGTGCTCCGGTATTTCCATCAAACATCTCGGCGAGGACCTCGACATCCACTGCGGCGGCATCGACAACGCTTTCCCGCATCACACGAACGAGATCGCCCAGTCGGAGGCTTATCTCGGCCACCACTGGTGCAATTACTGGATGCACGTCCTGCATCTGAACACTTCCACCGGCAAAATGTCGAAGTCGAAGGGCGAATTCCTGACGGTCTCGCTGCTGGAGGAAAAGGGCTACGACCCGCTGGCCTACCGTCTGTTCTGCCTCCAGAGCCATTACCGCAAGAGCCTCGTGTTCACATGGGAAAACCTCGACAACGCGGCCGGAACGTATAAGAAGCTGATTGCAAAGATCGCAGCGCTCAAGCCCTCCGACGAGGCCATCGACGAGGCTGCTGTCGCGGCGCTGCGTGAGAAGTTCAACAAGGCGCTCGGCAACGACCTGAATACCTCGCTCGGCATCACGGCGCTGTACGACGTTCTGAAATACCAGACGAACGACGCAACGAAGCTCTTCGTGCTGGACGATTTTGACAAGGTGCTGAGCCTTGACCTTCTGAAAAAAGGCCGCGGAGCAGCGGAAACTTCTCGAGGCTGAAAAGGCAAAGACAGGCGCTTACAACGTCGTTTCCGAGTTCGGCGAGGAGAATGCAGAGGTCGCCGCACTCATTCAGGCGCGCTATGAGGCCAAAAAGGCAAAGAACTTTTGCCGAAGCCGACCGTATCCGCGATGAGCTGAAGGCGGCGGGTATTGAGCTGACGGATATCCCCGGCGGCGCAAAGTGGAAGCGCATTTGATATGCAGAAAAACCGCGTTCCATACGGAACGCGGTTTTTGTATAGCGTTTTTCCGATTCAGCGATAGCTGCTCACGTCGGTGCCGCAGTCCGGGCAGAAGCGAGGCCCGGCTCCAGAGTCCTGCCGCAGACGGGACACTGTGTCCCCGCATCCAGCTTCGCGCCGCAGGAGGTGCAGAACTGGCTGGAGGCATTCTGGATGGCGGCGCCGCAGGACGGGCATCGTCTTGCAGCGGCAGCGTTATGTCCGGAGCTGCCGGAGGGCGTGAACGAAGGGAAGCCGGACTGCTGTTCAGAAGCGACATCCGGCATTTTTGCGCAGACCACAAGGCCGAGCAGGCTCAATATGAGCGTAAAATAGGCGGGTGCGCCGATTGTAAAGCTTTTCGATGAATCCTTCCGTTTCCTTTTTGATGCTGCCGTTGGTGATCGACACCAGAAGCAGCAGAACGACAAACAGAACGGCACCTGCCGCAAAGCCTGCCATGGAGATCGATTTGGAACGGAAAAGCGAATAGATCGTTATGATTGCGCCGATCACCGCCGCGATCAGCAGCAGATAGATCACGACGGCAAGCGCTGTCATACCGCCGCTGCCGGAATCCTGAAAATCACTGAGGAATTCTCCGAGCTTTCCCAGCGACTTGCCGACCTTGAGAAGCGTCGTGCTGTCGCTGACGGAATCGAAAAAAGTTGATTCGATAACCGAGCCATTTTCCGAATAAAACCAAAAGCACGATCACGCCCTGAAGCAGCAGAACGAGCCAGCGTTTTGTGGACCAACTCTTCACATCCATATTTACTTTCTCCTTTCTCACGCTTCTCGACCTTCTTGGAGGAAGCATTTACAATTCATTATACATGGAAGGTATACCAATTGCAAGGCGCATAGAACGCTTTCCGAAAAGCGTTTCTGGGAAGCGTGTGCTTTCGGATTGCAAGCGGCGTGCATCTGTGCTAAAATAAACAAAATACGGACATTGGAACGAAGAGGGAACGCATTATGAAGCTCATGATTCTCGACGGCAACAGCATCCTTAACCGCGCATTTTACGGCGTGCGCATCCTGACCACCAAGGAGGGGCTCTGCACCAACGCCGTCTACGGCTTTCTGAATATTCTCGAGCGGCTTCGCAGGAGGAAGCGCCCGATGCGCTGTGCGTGGCGTTCGATCTCAAGGCGCCGACCTTCCGGCATTTGCAGTACGACGGCTACAAGGCGACGCGCCATCCGATGCCAGAGGAGTTGGCCATGCAGCTTCCGTATATGAAGGACGTGCTGCGCGCGATGAACATCCCGATCTTCGAGTGTGAGGGCTGGGAGGCCGACGATGTGCTCGGCACGGTCGGAAGGCGCTGCGGCGAAGCGGGCTGGGACTGCGTGATCGTCACGGGCGACCGCGACAGCCTCCAGCTGATCGATGGGCATGTCGCGGTTAAGCTCATCACCAGCAAAGGCCGGGCAGACGCTCACGACGCTCTACGACGAGGCGAAATTTACCGAGGAATACGGCTTTGAGCCGAAGCGCCTGATCGACCTCAAGAGCCTGATGGGGGACAGCTCGGACAACATTCCGGGCGTCGCGGGCGTCGGGCCGAAAACGGCCACAGGCCTGCTGCTGCAATACGGAACGCTCGACGGAATTTATGCGCATTTGCCCGAGATCAAGGAAAACCTGCGCAAGAAGCTGGAAACAGACCGCGATAAGGCGTATCTTTCCTACGATCTGGCGACCATCCGCTGCAACGCGCCGGTCGAATTCACGCCGGAGGCGAATCTGGTGCAGGAGCCGGACGGCGGTGCACTCTATGCGCTGTTCATGAAGCTGGAATTCATGAAGCTCATCGACCGCTATCATCTCCGTCCGGAGCTGAACCGCGCCGAGGAGAAAACGGAATACGTTCAGGGCGAGTGCTCCTCCGAGGCTCCGGAGACGGAGGTCCGCGCACGGGAGCTGCTTCAGGAGCTTGCGGCGCAGCCGTATGTGTCCGTGCTGGTTGACGAAGGGCTTACCGGCGTAGCGGCGGACATACCGGACGCCGGACGCATGGTGTATTTCAGCCGTGAGGCGCTGGGCGCAGCCTATGATGCGGTGCTGGCGGAGCTTTTTCTCCGCGAAAATACGAAAGGCGTCACATGACGTGAAATCGCTGATGCGGCTGCTGCTGGATGCCGGGCTTCCGGCGGAGGGCTTCGTTTTTGACACGGCGCTGGCCGCCTATCTCATTGACCCGACGCAGGGGCACTATGAGCTGGAGCGCCTGACCGTTTCCTATCTGAATTTTTGAACCGTCGAAGCCGAACCCCGAGGAGGCAGGGGGGAGACTGCGGCGCGCCTCGGCGCGCTGTTCAGCCGCACGGCGTCCGTCTCCGCGCTTGTCGAGCCGATGCGGAAAAGCTGCGCAGCATGGGGCTGGATGCGCTCTTCACGGACGTGGAGCTGCCACTGTGCGCGGTACTGGCGCGGATGGAGCACGAGGGCGTGGAGGTCGATCAGCTAGCGCTTCTGTCCTTCGGCAGATGCTTGCCGAGCGGATCGAGCAGACGCAGGCGGCGGTCTACCGCTACGCGGGCGAGGAATTCAACATCAATTCCACCAAAATGCTGGGTGAGATCCTTTTGACCGCCTCGGACTGCCGCCTGTCAAGAAAAACTAAGAGCGGCTATTCGACGAACGCCGACGTGCTGGAGAAGCTGCGCGCAAAGCACCCCATCGTGCAGTGCGTGCTGGATTACCGGATGCTGACCAAGCTGAAATCGACCTACGCCGACGGCCTGCTCAAGCAGATCGCGGAGGATGGACGCATCCATACGACCTTCCAGAATCTCGTCACGGCGACGGGCCGCCTTTCCTCGACAGACCCGAATCTGCAAAACATTCCCGTCCGGACTGAGCTTGGCAGCGAGATCCGGAAGATGTTCGTCCCGCGTGAGGGCTGGGTGTTCGTGGATGCGGACTACAGCCAGATCGAGCTGCGCGTTCTCGCGCACATCGCGGACGACAAGCGGATGCAGGAGGCGTTTACCTCCGGCATGGATATCCACACCGCGACGGCGGCACAGGTTTTCGGCGTTGCGCCGGAGAATGTGACGCCGCTGATGCGCCGTCACGCCAAGGCCGTCAATTTTGGTATCGTCTACGGCATTTCCGCCTTCTCTCTTTCGGAGGATATCGGCGTGTCTCAGTGCCGGAGGCCAAGGCGTATATCGAAAGCTATCTGAAAAATTACGAGGGCGTGCGCGATTATATGAAGCGGATCGTCGAGCAGGCGAAACGCGACGGCTATGTGACCACGCTGTTCGGGCGGCGGCGGAGCTGCCGGAGCTGAAAAGCAGCAACTTCAACATCCGCTCCTTTGGAGAGCGCGTCGCGCTCAATACGCCGATCCAGGGAACGGCGGCGGATATCATCAAGCTCGCGATGATTCATGTGGACAAGGCGCTTCGCGAGCAGAAGCTTCAAGCGAGGCTCGTCTTGCAGGTACACGACGAGCTGATTGTCGAATGTCCGCTGGAGGAACAGCAGACAGTCGCGGAGCTGGTCAAATACGAGATGGAGCATGTGATGCAGCTGCACGTTCCGCTGCTGGCGGAGGCAAAGTGCGGCGCAAGCTGGTATGAGGCGAAATGATGAAATATGAGATCCTGCCCATGCAGGCGCGGCATGTGCCGCAGATCGCGGCATTGGAAAGGCTCTGCTTCTCCGACCCGTGGAACGAGGCGGCGGTCGGCGGGGAGCTTGAAAACCCGCTGAGCCTCTGGCTCGTCGCGGAGCAGAACGGAGCTGTGCTCGGCTACGTCGGGAGCCAGATGGTCCCGCCGGAGGCGGACATGATGAACATTGCCGTTGCGCCGGAGGCGCGGCGGCAGGGCATTGCGGAGGCACTGATCGGCGAACTGATCTGCTGCCTTTCCGCAAACGGCGTGACGAGCCTGTCCCTGGAGGTGCGAGCTTCCAACGCGGCTGCGCGGAGCCTCTATGAAAAGCTGGGCTTCCGGCAGGCCGGCCTTCGGCCCAATTACTATTTTCATCCGAAGGAGGATGCGCGCATCCTCAGAAAGGACTGGACGACTATGAATATTTTATCGGTGGAATCCTCCTGCGACGAAACTGCCGTCGCCATCGTGCGTGACGGACGTGAAATTCTGACCGACTGCATCGCTTCGCAGGTCGAGATCCACAAGCTTTACGGCGGCGTGGTGCCGGAGATCGCCTCGCGGAAGCACATTGAGGCGATCTACGCGCTGGCAGATCAGGCCCTCGAGACTGCGCAGCTGACGCGGAAGGACATTGATGCGGTTGCCGTGACCTATGCGCCGGGGCTGATCGGCGCAGTTCTGGTTGGCGTGAACTTTGCGAAGGCGGCGGCCCTTGCGCTGGATGTGCCGCTGGTGCCGGTGCATCACATCCGCGGACATATTGCGGCAAATTATCTGGCGTATCCGGAGCTGGAGCCGCCGTTCGTCTGCCTTGTCGTTTCCGGCGGACACAGTCTGATCGTGGACGTGCAGGATTACACGAAAATGCGCATCCTCGGCACGACGCGCGACGACGCGGCGGGGGAATGCTTCGATAAGGTCGCGCGCGTGCTTGGAATGCCGTATCCCGGCGGCGCTGCTCTCGACCGTCAGGCAAAGCTTGGCGACGACGAAAAATACCCCATGCCGCACAGCCACGTTGCGGGCTGCGAGCTGGATATGTCCTTCTCCGGCCTCAAAACAGCGGCGCTCAATCTCATTCACAACGCGGAGCAGAAGGGTGAGACACTGGACATTCCATCGCTGTGTGCGTCGTTTTCCAAGGCGGTCAGCGATACGCTGGTGCCGCGCACGATGCAGGCGCTGCGGATGACCGGTTACCGGAAGCTTGCCATTGCCGGCGGCGTTGCCGCCAAGCTCCCGCATCCGTCAGGATTTTGAGAATGCCTGCCGCAAAGAGGGGAATTGCGCTTTACAGGCCGCCGCTGAGCCTCTGCGGCGATAACGGTGCGATGATCGGCAGTCAGGGCTACTATGAATATCTGGCCGGTACGCGCGGCGATCAGACGCTCAACGCCTATGCGACGCGCGCTCGATCGAGCTTGGGTGAGGAGAAATAAACGATGGGCTTTTGGATCTTTATGCTGGTGATGGTGCTGCTCCTGCCCGCGAGTATGCTGGGCCTTGGGCGCTGGTTTATGAAGCAGGCGCCCGGGAAAATCAATTACGTTTTTGGATACCGGACGCGCCGCTCCATGAAGAATCCGGAAACATGGGCCTTTGCGCATCATTATTTCGGGCGCATCTGGTATATCTGCGGCCTTGTCAGCCTGCCGCTGAGCATTGCCGCGATGCTCCTTGTGCTTGGACGAGGCACGAACGCAGTCTCCGCCGTCGGAAGCGTCCTGTGCTGCGTGCAGCTGATTCCGGTCGTCTGTGCGATCATCCCCACGGAGCGTGCGCTTCGTCGGGAATTTGACGACGACGGAAACCGGAGAGGCTGCGAAAAATAGGGATTCTGCGCCGCAGGCATTTGCCTGCGGCGTATGCTTTTACTGAGCAAAATGATTACAAAAGAATGACAAGATTCTTGCATAATTGCGTTATGTCAACGAAAAACGCAAAACGCTGAAATGAAGAACCGCGTTTGCGGAAATTCATATATCTGGCAATCCGGCGAAAATCCATTGTGGAGGCAAGAAAAAATTGCTGTGGACAAATCTGTTGACAGTGTGAATAACTTCTGCACAGCCGCCGTCAGGTTATGATTACGGTGAACCGAACAGATGCGCGAGGACACATTTCATTCTGAATGGAAATGCAGGGCGCTCCTTTTCAAGTGCGGCGCGCTGTGATATAATCATCATGAAATTGCACGGCGGGCCATAAGCTTTTCCGAGGTGAAGCCTATGGATCGAAAAAATCAGCGCATTCTGGCAGCGGCGCTGCTGGCCGGAGCTTTGTTTTTGTGTGCGTTTCCGCTTCTGCGAACGCCCGAGGCCGCGGGAGGCGGCGGCCTTCCCGCCGGAGACACCGGTGACAGTCATTCTCGACGCCGGACACGGCGGTGAGGACGGCGGCGCATCGACGGCGGACGGCGTTCTGGAAAGCGGGATCAATCTGGAAATCGCGCTGCGGCTGCGCGACCTGCTTGCTTTTGCGGGCGTCGATACGCAAATGATCCGCGATACGGATACGGCGGTCTATTCCGGCGATTGCCGGACCATTTCGCAGAAAAAGGTCTCCGACCTGAAAAACCGCGTTTCCATGGTAAATACGGTGGAAAACGGCCTGCTGGTCAGCATCCATCAGAATTACTTCGAGCAGACCAAGTATTGCGGCGCGCAGGTGTTCTTTGCAAAGACGGACGGCAGCAAGGCGCTTGCGGAGCGCATCCAGCAGTCCCTTCGGGAGAATGTGGACGCCGCGAATCACCGGCAGTGCAAGCCGTCGCAGTCCGTCTAGCTGATGGAGCACATCGAATGCACCGGCGTCCTGATCGAGTGCGGCTTCCTCTCCAATTATGAAGAAGCGAAGCGCTTGCAGACCGACGCCTATCAGAAGAAGCTTTCCGCCGCCATCTGCGGCGCGATCACAGAATATCTTTCCGAAAGAGAAGAGAGACATGAAATCTAAAACTGTTTTTTACTGCAAAAACTGCGGCAACGAGTTCCCGCGCTGGCAGGGGCAGTGTCCCGCCTGCGGCGCATGGAATTCCATCGAGGAATTTGTCCAGAAGCCGGCGTCCGCCGCAAAGGGGAAGAGCGCCGCACCCGGCGGGGTGCGTCCGTCCGGACGCTCCGCGAGGTCGATACCGAGCAGGAGCTGCGGTTTTCCACCGGACTGGGGGAGCTTGACCGCGTTCTTGGCGGGGGCGGCGTGCGCGGTTCGCTGGTGCTCGTCGGCGGCGCGCCGGGCATCGGCAAATCGACGCTGCTGCTTCAGATCTGCGCCTATCTCGGGAAAAGTCAGCGGATTTTGTACGTTTCCGGCGAGGAAAGTGAACGCCAGATCAAAATGCGTGCCGACCGGCTCGACGTGGAAAGCGAAAAATCTGCTTCTGCTTTCCGAGACCGACGTGACGACTATTGTGGAGACCGTCCGCGAGGTCGCGCCGGATATCCTGATTGCCGACTCCATCCAGACGCTCTATAACCCCGAAAAGTACATCCACGCCTGGCAGCGTCAGTCAGGTCAAGGACTGCACCATGGCGCTCATGCAGTTGGCCAAGGGCAGCGGTGTGACCGTCTTTGTCGTCGGACATGTCAACAAGGAGGGCGCTATCGCCGGGCCGAAGGTGCTCGAGCACATGGTGGACTGCGTGCTTTATTTTGAGGGCGAGCAGTCCAGCAATTACCGCATCCTCCGTGCGGCAAAAAACCGTTTCGGCTCCACGAACGAGATCGGCGTGTTTGAAATGGAAGAGCACGGGCTGATCGAGGTGCCGAATCCCTCCGAGATGCTGCTCGCGGGCCGCCCGATCGGCGCGCCGGGAACGTGCGTCGCCTGCGCTATGGAGGGCAGCAGGCCGGTCATGGCGGAGGTGCAGGCGCTCGTCGCAAGGACGAGCTTCAATGTGCCGCGCCGCACGACCGACGGCTTTGACTTCAACCGCGCAAATCTCCTGCTGGCCGTCGCGGAAAAGCGCGGCGGACTGAGCATCGGCATGTGCGACGCCTACATCAACGTGATCGGCGGCTTGCAGCTGGACGAGCCGGCGGCCGATCTGGCGCTGGTGCTGGCGGTGGCCTCCAGCTACCGGGACAAGCCCATAGACGCGAAAACAACGGCAATCGGCGAAGTTGGCCTGACCGGCGAAATTCGCTCTGTGACAGCGCTCCAGCAGCGCCTGAGCGAGGCGGCACGCCTCGGCTTTACACACTGCCTCATCCCGCGCCACGGCACGCAGCAGATCACAGCTCCGTCCGGCATGGAGCTGATCCGGGTGCGGAATATCCGCGAGGCGATTGAATTTTCACTGTAAGGAGGGAACGATATGGAAGCGAGAAGCTTGATCGACGCACTGAGCGTCGCGGAGCGGCTCAAGGACGCGACGCGGCACTGCTACACCTCCGGCGGACGGCGCGAGAGCGTGGCCGAGCACAGCTGGCGGCTGGCGCTCATGGCCTACTGGGTGAGCGACGAGTTCCCGGAGCTGGACATGGCGAAGGTCATAAAAATGTGCCTCATCCACGATCTGGGCGAGGCATTCACGGGTGATATCCCGACGTTTGAAAAGAGCGATTCCGACGAAAAGCATGAAGAGCAGCTGCTCCTGCAATGGACGGCCTCGCTGCCGGAGCCGTTCTGTACGGAAATGACGGCGCTTTATCAGGAGATGGCGGCGCGGCAGACGCCGGAGGCGAAGCTCTACAAGGCGCTCGACAAGCTCGAGGCGGTCATCCAGCACAACGAGTCCGATATTGCAACGTGGCTCCCGCTGGAATACACGCTGAACATGACTTACGGCGACGACAAGGTCGCTTTTTCGGAGTATCTGAAGGGCCTCCGGGCGGAGATCCGTGCGGATACGCAAAAGAAGATCGACGAGGCGCAGTGCATAACGCTCTGAGCAGCAAGCGGAATAAAGCAGTGGCCGGAACTTGTGTTCCGGCCACTGTCCGTTCAATATTCGATTTCCTGCGAGGCCGGCGTTTCCAGCAGCTCCGGGTTTTCCAGCAGCTTCTTGAGCAGCCGGATGGTCTTGGAGTAGTAATAGCCGTCGGCAAGACGCTCGTCGATAGTCAGGCCGAGGTCAAGCATTTCCCGCATTTCAAACGTATCGTCGTCATGATAGACCGGGCGCTTCGACTTCTCGCCGATGATGCAGAAGATCGAGCAGGTGCCCCAGTTCGTCAGATGGTGATAGCCGGACTTGAGCTTGATCGAGCCGAGATTCGAGAGTACGACCGTGCAGTAATACGGGTCGGTCTCGATGATGCTGGCCGGGATCCAGCCGTGGACGTCCAGCCGCGTCAGGATCCAGACAAGGAACTTTCAAGCCAGCGCGGCATTTTGTTGAAGAAGTCCATGCTGTCGGTGGAGCTATCCACCTTGCACTCGTCGCGACAGTCGAGGATCTGGTGACGAAGATCCTCGTGGATGGAGTCGATCGTGCTGTCGTCCTTCGCGTGGATGACGGCCAGCGCTTCCCGCAGCTTCGTCGGCAAACTGCTTCTTCACGACGAAGGAGGCGGAGACCTCGTTTCGCTGATAGAAGTTCTTGTTTGCAATGAAGCGGTTCATCTTCGGGCGCAGCGTGATCGTCTTGATGAGCGCCGCCACGATCACATGGAACATCGTGTAACGAAATTCCGTTTCGTCGGCGTTTTGCGCTCAGATAGGCGTTCATGTTGGTCAGATCGATCGATTCCGAGATGTACGCTTCATTGTCGCACCGGTTCGGATAGATCAGCGGAGTGATGAAGTGCATTCCGTCCAGATCGCGCAGCAGGCGTCCGTCCTTGCGGTCGCCAAAGCGTCTTTTTTGTTTTTCCATAGTTTTCACACACCTTAAACCACATTTTGTCCCACAACAATATAGCAAATCACGTCGGAAAATGCAAGAACTGCGCCCGGATTTCCTGTAAAATGCGCGAAAAGGGGAGTGATGTTTTATGATTTTCCTGCGCAAACAAATAAAGTGAAAACGTCCGTCATGCATGGAATGTGTATATTCTCACCAAACATTCCGTGATTTGCGCGCATATTTTGCATTCATTGCATATTGACAAATATTTATTCACGCAATATAATAACGCCAACCTAAAGGAATGGAGGCCGCTGAAATGAAGTATTTCGATGCGAGACAAATGAACGCCAGTCAGAATACCGATGCGGCCTGTGCTGCACCGGCTTGCCGTCGTGCCGCCTCCATGCTTGCTCTGTCTATGGATACTGCGATGCTCGCAGTATCCATTTTTTTTTTTCCTGCATTTACGGAATTCTCAGCATTCTTGGCATTGCCGGCCTTATTAGCATTGTACGTATTGTAATTTCCGTATTGCTTCTGGTCGTACTGCTTTACAAGTTCAGATTGCCGCTGTGCAGAAACCAAACGGCGGGCCGTTAAGTAAGGCCCGATCAAACCAGAAGAAACGGTTCTGCCAGACGGCAGAACCGTTTTTATATATTCTCCATGTATTTCACGCTGAATCCTTTCGGCTGAAAAATATCACCAAAAGAGGTAATTAAAATGAAAAAAGCTTCGTAATGTTCTGTGTCTTGTAATGGTATTTGCGATGCTTCTGTGTTCGCTGAGCGCATGCGCCGGCAAAGCAGCACAGATGCCTCCGACGAAATCACAATCGCGTTTATTGGCAACACGACCGGCGACTACGCGCAGTACGGAATTCCTGTCCGCAATGCTGTGATGATGTATTTTGACCAGCTGAACAGCAGCGGCGGCATCAACGGCAAGAAGGTAAAGGTTCTGGAATACGACGACAAGGGCGACGGTGTTGAGGCTGTCAACGCATTCAACCTTGCCATGGAAAAGGGCATTACCGCCGTGATCGGCTCGGTTCTGACCGGCTCGACCATCGCGCTGGCTGATGCGACCTATGAGGTCAATATGCCGCAGGTCACGGCTTCCGCGACCGCCATGGGCGTTACCGTCATGGAGGACACCGGCGAGGTCCGTAACAACGTGTTCCGCGCCTGCTTCATCGACCCGTTCCAGGGCCAGAAGATGGCGGATTACGCCGTCAACCGTCTGAACGCCAAGACCGCAGCTGTGTTCTTCCAGACCGGCAGCGACTATTCCGAGGGCCTGAAAAATGCGTTCGTGGAGGAGGCTGAAAAGCTCGGTCTTGAGATCGTGGCAGAGGAAGCCTTCCCTGAGGGCGACAAGGACTTCAAGGCGCAGATGACCAACATTGCCGCGAAGGATCCCGACGTTGTGTTCTGCCCGATCTATTACGGTGAAGCAGGTCTGGCCATCACGGCGGCTCGTCAGGCGGGCTGCACGGCGACCTTCCTCGGCGGCGACGGCTTCGGCTCCGTCAAGGATTACGCAAGCGCAGAGGATCTGGAGGGCACCGCCTACTGCTCCGGCTACGCGCCCGGTACGGAAAGCGTTGCACAGTTTGAAAAGGACTACTGCGAGACCTATAAGGTCGATACCGTCCCCAATATGTTCGCGCCGCTGGCCTATGACGCGGCCATGCTGATGGCCTGCGGCCTGAAAGCGGCGGAGGATAAGGGCCTGACTGCCGGAACGGACGAGTACAAGCAGGCCGTCATTGAGGCCATCGATACCATGAACGGCGTCGAGGGTGTCACGGGCAGCTACTCCTTCGACGAGTACAACAACCCCATCAAGTCCGTCGCCATCATTGAGCTGACGAACGGCGAAGAAGCCTTCAAGGAAATGTATTAAGGCAGAAAAAGCGCAGGCCGCCTCTGCGGCCTCTGCAAGACCCATTCCCGCCAGCGGAGGGACAGCCCCTCCGCCGGCGGCAGTGGACGGCAGATGGATGCACCTACCTCCGTAGGGCCAGCCATCCGCCGTTCACCCGAAATCAGAAAGGAAAGGTGTGAGACCTGTGTCTCTGTTTATTTCCCAGCTCTTCAACGGCCTCCAGACCGGCTCGATCTTCGCGCTGGTCGCACTGGGCTACAGTATGGTCTACGGAATTATCATGCTTCTGAATTTCGCGCACGGCGATATCATCATGGTCGGCGCGTATACGGCGTTTTACGCCATTACGACGTTCCATCTGCATCCGGTTTTTTCCGTGGTGCTTGCGGTCGCGGTCAGTACGCTGCTCGGCGTCGCTATTGAGAAGATCGCCTATACGCCGCTGCGCTCCGCACCGAGACTGAGTCTCCTGATCACAGCTATCGGCATTTCGTTCCTGCTGGAAAACGGCGCACAGCTGCTCTTCGGCGCGGACACGAAAAGCATGGACGTGATCGTCCCCGGCAATGTCTCCATTTTCGGAACGACTGTCAGCTACGCGGCGATCCTGACCATTCTGGTCTCGCTGGCGGCTATGGCTGCGTTGACCTTCCTCGTCCAGAAAACGCGGCTCGGCAAGGCGATGCGCGCCGTCTCCGAGGATATGGGCGCGGCACAGCTCATGGGGATCAGCCTGAACAAGACGATCTCCTTTACCTTCGCGGTCGGCTCCGCGCTGGCAGGTATTGGCTCCGTTCTGTACCTGTGCGCCTATCCGCAGGCGTCGCCGACCATGGGCTCCATGCTTGGTCTGAAGGCCTTTGTCGCAGCGGTGCTCGGAGGAATCGGCTCGATTCCCGGCGCAATGATCGGCGGCATGGCCATCGGCCTGCTGGAGGCGCTGGTCTCGGCGATCGGACTTTCCGTCTGGAAGGACGGCGTCGTGTTTGCCATTTTGATCGTGGTTCTGCTCGTCAAGCCGACCGGCATCATGGGCCACAAGACGACAGAAAAGGTGTAAGGAGGGGAGAGAACATGCAAAAAACGCAAAAGGAGAAGCTCTCCCACGCGGAGCGTCAGCTTCGACCCATCCGCATCCCGATGCCGCTGCGCTACCTCATCAATGCGCTGCTGATCGCCGGGCTGTGGGGGATCATGACCTTCCTGATCGCACAGGGCGTTATCACGAACTATTGGACCGGCATTCTGATCACGACCGGCATCAACATCATCCTTGCCGTTTCGCTGAACGTGGCGACCGGCTACCTCGGCCAACTGCCGCTCGGCCACGCGGGCTTTATGGCGGTCGGCGCGTATACGGGCGGTATCCTGATGAAAGCGACGCCTGCGGCGGCGCTTCTGAGCGAGGGGAATACGGCGGCGGCGCTGCCGTACATCCTGCTTGCGCTGCTGCTGAGCGCCATCGTCGCGGGTGCGTTCGGACTGATTATCGGCATTCCGGCGCTCCGGCTGCGCGGCGACTATCTGGCGATCATCACGCTCGGCTTCGGTGAGATCATCCGCGTGATCCTCACCAACATCGACTCCGTGCTCGGCTTTGAATTCACCTACGGCGCGGCGGGACTCAAGCGCATCCCGAAGTTTTCAAGCTTCAACCTGGTTTTCTTCTGCGTCGTTTTCTCATGTATGCTCCTTCACATGGTCATGAAATCGCGCCATGGCCGGGCGATCCTCTCCATCCGTGAAAATGAGATTGCGTCAGAGAGCGTCGGCGTTCCGACAACGTATTACAAGACATTTGCGTTCGTTCTTTCCGCGATGCTGGCCGGTGTGGCAGGCTGCCTTTATGCCGGATATCTCGGCTCGCTGTATCCCGCGAACTTCAAATTCATGAAATCCATCGAAATCTTGGTCATGGTCGTGCTTGGCGGCATGGGCTCCATGCTCGGCTCCGTGCTTTCGGCGTCCGTCCTGACCATCCTGCCGGAGGCGCTGCGCGCGTTCGATAATTACCGGATGGTGGCCTATTCTCTGGCGCTGGTCATTATGATGATCTTCCGCCCGAAGGGACTGCTCGGCAGCTATGATTTTCCATGTCCAGAATGCTGGAAAGGGCGCTGAACGCCGTGTTCCGGCCGAAGCTCAGAGCGCGAAAGGGGGAGTGACGGGGAAATGAACAAACCGGAAAGACCGAAAACAAAGCTCGTCGAAGTCCCTTCGACCAATATCATTCCGGAGCGCGACATTGGAATGCCGCCGATCTTGGAAACGCGCCATCTCGGCATTGATTTTGGCGGCCTGACCGCCGTCAGCGACTTCAACTTCGCCGTCGGCCGCACAGAGATCGCCGGCCTGATTGGCCCGAACGGCGCCGGAAAAACCACAATTTTCAACCTGCTCACGAAGGTCTATCAGCCGACGCGCGGCACCATCCTGCTCGACGGCATGGATACGGCAGGGAAGTCCACCATTCAGGTGAATCACATGGGCATTGCCCGCACCTTCCAGAATATCCGCCTGTTCCGCGAGCTGAGCGTGCTGGACAACGTCCTGATTGGACTGCACAATGAGATGAAGTACAGCGCCGCGTCGGCGATCCTGCGCCTGCCGGAATACTGGCGGCGGGAGCGCATCGCAAAGGAACGTGCGCTGGAGCTGTTGAGCATTTTCGACATGCAGGATCTGGCCGACCACAAGGCTGGTTCGCTGCCCTACGGCGCACAGCGGCGGCTTGAGATCGTCCGCGCGCTGGCGACCAATCCGTGCCTGCTGCTGCTCGACGAGCCTGCGGCCGGTATGAATCCCTCGGAGACGAGCGAGCTGATGGACAATATCGTCCGTATCCGCGATATGTTCGGCATTGCCATTCTGCTGATCGAGCATGACATGAATCTGGTCATGGGGATCTGCGAGGGTATCTGCGTGCTGAACTTCGGCAAGATCATTGCAAAAAGGTACGCCGGATGATATTCAGGCCAATCCCGCCGTGATCGAGGCCTATCTCGGCAAGAAAAAGGAGGGCTGACGATGCTGAGGGTACAGGATCTTCATGTTTATTACGGCGCGATCCACGCGGTCAAGGGCGTCTTCTGGAGGTCGCCGACGGCGAGATCGTGACGTTGATCGGTGCGAACGGCGCCGGAAAACGCACCGTTCTGAATACGATCTCCGGCCTTTCGAAGCCGAAAAGCGGAACGGTCGAGTTCATGGGCGAGATGATCGGCTCGATGCCGCCCAATAAGGTCGTGCAGCACGGGCTTGTGCAGTGTCCCGAGGGACGGCGTATTTTGCCCGCATGACCGTGGAAGAGAATCTGCAAATGGGCGCGTACACGCGGCCAAGCTCCGAGCTGGCGCAGAATCTGGAGAAGGTCTACGAACTTTTTCCCGCGCTTGAAGGAGCGCCAGAAGCAGGTCGGCGGGACGCTCTCCGGCGGCGAGCAGCAAATGCTGGCGATGGGCCGCGCAATGATGAGCCAGCCGAAGCTTCTGATGCTCGACGAGCCGTCGATGGGCCTTGCGCCGCTGCTGGTTGAGCAGATCTTCGGGATCATTCAGTCACTGCACAAGGCTGGTACGACCATTCTGCTGGTCGAGCAGAACGCGCAGATGGCGCTTCATGTCTCAGACCGGGCCTATGTTCTGTAATCCGGTGCGATCACGCTTTCTGGCCTCGGGCACGAACTTCTCGAACGCGATTCGATCAAGAAAGCCTATCTTGGCGGATAAAAGTGAACATATTATAGAAAAATCCTGCCTTTCAGCAGGATTTTTTGCTTAGATTTTGATTTTGGAGAGGGATTGGCCTCTGCGGCGAATTTTCAGCTCCGTGCTTTCCACATGCGTGTAGATTTGCGTCGTATTGAGGTTTTCGTGTCCCAGAACCTCCTGGAGCGTCTTGAGATCGACGCCGTTCGACAGCATCAGTGTCGCAGCAGTGTGCCGCAGCTTATGCGCGGAGAACTGCGTCGAATCCATCCCGGCCTCCAGCAGGTGCTTTTTGACCAGCCGATGGACGGCGGTCACGCTGATGCGGTTTTTTGTCGCGGGAGCCAAACAGCGCCCGGATTGTCCGAAAGCACGATTTTGTTGCGTTCGACGAGGTATTCGTCAATGGCCTTACGGCAGGAGGCGCCCATATAGACGATCCGCTCCTTGTTGCCCTTGCCGACAACGCGAATGCGGTCGTCATACACGTCTGTCAGATTCAGCCCGACCAGCTCCGAACGACGGATGCCGCAGTTGAGAAAGAGCATCAGAATGGCAAAGTCACGCTTCTGATTGGGGCCTGAAACGGACTTTAGGAGCGTCGTGGATTCCTCAAGCGTCAGGTATTTCGGCAGGCTTCGACGGATCTTCGGAAACTCAATGTCCTTGACGGGATTTTCCTTGATCTGCTTGGTCGAAACGGGAGATAATTGTAGAAGGATTTGATGGCGGAGAGCTTCCGCGCGCGTGCAGCGGAGCCGATGCCGGGGCCGTTATGTGAGCCCTCCGGTACGCGATCGTTTGCTAGAAACGACAGAAAATCAAAAACCTCCGTCGAGGAAATGCTACGCACGAAGTCCAGATCGACGTCCTTGATCGGTACGTCCTCAAGCGGCGTATTGACCGGAAGCGCATTGCGCATCAGCTTCACAAAGCGCAGGAACATCCGGATGTCCAGATAATATTCGGAGACGGTGCGTTTGGATTGGCCCTTGATCGTCTCGTGGTAGGATAAAAACTCGCGCAGCACCTGCGGGCAGTCCTGATATGTCTGCATGAAAAAGCCTCCTGTATGAGCGGCGTTGTATTGGCCGGATCGAACGCAAGGAGGCGTCCGGCCTTGTTGACAGACTTATTATAGCACACCTGCACTGCAAACGCAACAAAATTTTTATTTTGTTGCGTTAATGGCAATCAGGAAATCCAGAGCAATTTCCCGAATGCCATTCTCGCAGCAAAATAAAATCAGGTTTTGATGCGTCGGGCGCAGTGGGATCCGCTGCCCTGCCCAAATAGCCATTGTTTTCAAAGGACGCAGAAACGAAGAATTTCAGCGGACGCAAAAGCTGCGTCCGCTGAAATTTTAATAGATCACATAGATCATCCGATACAGGAATCGCTGCCAGAGGCTCCGCGTCTGCATGAGCTTTTGCAGCAGCATTTCGCTGTGCGCCTGCATCTGCGCAAGCTCCTCCGGACTGATTTTTATGCTGGCTGAATTTTGCCTTTTCCGCAAGCGCGGAAAGCTCCTCCGGGATCTCGTCCTTTGTGAATCTGCTGAGATATCGGATGTGCCGGTAATACATGACTGCGCGGCGGTTAGACGGGCCGTGCAGCAGCTGAGCGCTTCGCCCGGAAAGGCGCAGCACGCGATACAGGAACCATAACCCGATAAAGCCAAGAATACCGAGCGTCCAGCCGACGACGGCTCCCCACGAGCCGCTCTTCCCTGCTGTTGTTCCAGTTGTGTCCGTGTTCTGCGGACTTCCATCCGTCGTTTCCGCAGGCGCATCGACCGGCGTCGGATCGGTCTGCGAAGGCTGCGGATCGGTATTCTGATCGCTTTGAGGCGGTGCTTGGTCGTTATTTTCCGGCGCTTCCGGCGTATCCGATGTATTGTCCGACTCACTGCTTTCCGCAGATGTGAGGTCTGCGGGCGTCGGCTCTAGAACGCACCAATCCGTGCCGTTATAATACTCGACCCATGCGTGAGCGTCGTCCTCGGTGACGGCAGTCCATTGTCCGCCAGAAGCAGACACAAAATAACCGGTCACATACCGCGCAGGAACGCCATAATATCGGAGCAGGACGGCCGCCGCCGTCGCAAAATGTACGCAGTAGCCGGTATCGCTGCTTTCCAGAAACCATAGCACAAAATCCTCGCCGTCCGGGACACGCGGCGTGTTCAGGTCATAGGACTTCCCTTCCTGAACAAAGCCCTTGACGGCTTGCGCGATCTCCTGCGGAGACAAATTCCGTACATTCATGGAGACGATGGGTGTAAGTGCGTCCAGGCCGTCAGTCAGCTCCTGCGGAAGCGTCGTGTAATGCTCCTGAACGAAGTTACTGTAGGCGCTGTCCACAAAGCTGGTGAGGCGGGCGTCGCCGGCGTATAATCGACCGAATACTGCGTCAGCTGGCTCTGGTTGCGGACATAGGTGTCCAGATACGGCGCGGCGTTCTCCGGATAGGACACCGGCTTATAGGGCAGATAATAAACGGAGGATTTCATGTCCGTCCGTATCTGGATGGTGCGGACGGAGTCCGGAGAATACGAAAGCTGCAAAAAGCATCCTGCGGCACATCGATACCGTCGTAAAGCGATTCGTCGAGCGCGAGCCATTCGTTTTTCTCGTAATCGCCGAGGGACACCGCGCGCAGATGATAGTCGCCGCTGACCGGCGAGTAAATGTCCATAACGTGCCGCCCGGTTTTTTTCCCTGCGGGCCGACGCGCGACAGGTTGACGCGCTCTACGCTCGAATCCCAGCTGCGGCTTCCGAGCGTACTCGGAGCAAACGGCGAAACGAATTCGACCTGTCCGGTGCGCTCGTTCCGACGAAAGACGGAGAGCTTTTCGACGGCGGTGCCGATGCTGTATTGCAGTTCCTCGGCCCAATTCCCTCTTGTGTAGCTGTCCGGCGGTGAGATCAGAGACAAAAAGCAGCGCCAGCGCAAAGACCGGAAGCGTCAGCCGGAAGCATAGCCTCGCGGCAGCCTCCGCATCCGCCGTGCGGATGCTCTGCGTCAGAATGACCAGTGCGATCGAGCCGGTCAGCAGCAGCACGGCCCACGCAGCCGGAACGGTCTCAAGAATGATGAGACAGGAGATCAGAAACGGCAGGCCCGCGGCCACACACGGGATCGCGCTGTGCCGCCGGAGCAGACCCCACGACGAAAAGAACGCGACCGGTACCGCGGTGGCAAGCAAAACCACATCTGCGGTCTCCGAGACCCTGGACGCCGTCCGGCGTCTGAAGCTCCATTCCCAGATGGAACGCATCGCAGAAAACCGGAACGATGCTGTCAGCCGCCGCGTAGAAGGCGCTGACAATATCCTCCCACCGGACGACCACGAACGCCGCCAGAGCGGCAAACAGGGAGTCCCAGCCCGATCCAGCCGCGCCGCAGTGCAAGCAGGATCGAAAACAGGATGGCCAGCGCGCCGCTGAACAAAAAGAGCGTCAGCGGCTCCGCCGGGATGCGGAAGGCCGTAATGGGACAGAAAATCGCGCCGACCGTGACGGCCCATGTGAGCAGTATGGCGGAAAGGACGGAGAAAACGGATGCTTTCTTCATGCACGGCCCTCCTTTTGCGTTTCGGGAAGGCGGATGTGATAGCGCCAGTCGGCGGAGGCGAAGCCCTTTTCCGCAATCGACGGCAGATCACCGCGCAGCGCTGCGGACAGGAGCCGTTCCATCATCTTTTGGATATCCTCCTCGGACGCGACCGCTGCCGTCTCCGGCTCACAAGTCTCCGGCTGGAGCCAGCAGACATAGTGTGCCGCCTCATGCTCCGAAGCCATATGCTCATCCAGTTGAGTATGTCCAGTGTCCGGTCGATCTGCGCGCGGCTCCCGCGCAGGTCGAGCGTCAGCAGGAGCTGGCTCCGATTCGGCTCCAGCGCCTCGCGGACGATCAGCGTATCCGTCTTTGCGGAGAGCTTCCAGTGGATATCCCGCATCCCGTCACCAGGGCGGTATTCGCGCATATCGTGTATCTCCGAAAAGCCGCCGCCGGGCTTCGGGCGATAGGCCCGCGCCTGAAAACGGCTCAGATTCGGAAGCGGCTCCGGCTGCTGCTTCCGTGGCAGGACGTATATGCGTCCAAGCGCCGGAAGATTCATCGAAAGGAGGACAGACCGAGATAGTCCGTCAGACGGGCCTTTGCGAAGGAAAGGTCGTAAGCGCCGCAATGCGCCGTATCGAGCCGGATATCGCGATAGTTCCACGCCGCGAAGGCGTAGCGCTGCACATCGCTGCTTCCTGCCAGACGGTCGGCGCAGACGGCTGAAAGCTGCATGGAAGCGCCGGCATATGCGTCGCGCTCTGATTTATGAGCCGGATGCCGCGTTCCCGCCGCGCAGGCACTGCGCCGGAAGCTGCGCGGAAAATTGCTGGCTCAGCAGAAACGGCAGGCTGACAAAGCAGCGACAAAAGCGGCAGGCAAAGCGTGAAGATCAGCAGAAACCACGAGAACGCTGTCAGGCGTGATACCCTTCGCCTCGGCCTCCGGAGTCATCAGCAGGCGGTGCGCGTTGACCTGCGGAAAACGGCCTGAACGTCCTTGGGAACAACGTAATCGCGGCCCTGAATGTACGCGACTGCTTTGGCCATTGCCGTCAGAGAAAGCGTTGCACGGGGGCTTGCGCCGCGCAGGATCATCGCGTGATTCCGCGTAGCGTCAATCAGCGCTACGATATAGTCAATCAATTCTGTCTTAATGTAAACAGCAGCCGCCTCGTCCTGCATGGCGATCGAGCTCCTCACGCCGGACGACCTGCCGCACTTTGCAAGCGGATTGCTGCCCTGACGGTTCAGAACCATGTTCCGTTCGTCCGCCGGAGCGGGATAGCCGATCGACACGTACGGTAAACCGGTCCATCTGCGAATCCGGCAGCAGCTGCGTACCGGCAGCGCCGGTTGGGTTCTGCGTGGCAAATACGATGAACGGCTGCGGGATCGGATGGCTGACGCCGTCGACCGTGACCTGCCCCTCTTCCATAGCCTCCAGAAGCGCAGACTGCGTGCGCGAGGTCGCGCGGTTCAGCTCGTCCGCGAGGAAGAGATTGCAGAGAATCGCACCCGGCTGATAGACCAGCTTGCCAATCTCCTTATGGTATATGGAATAGCCCGTAATGTCCGACGGCAGTACGTCCGGCGTAAACTGGACGCGGCCCATATTCCAGCCCCAGTGCACGGGAAAAGGGCCATGCCATGGTCGTTTTACCAACGCCGGGGATATCCTCCAACAGGACGTGCCCTCTTGCAAGCAGCACGGTCAGCACCCATACCAGCACGCGATCCTTTCCGCATACTGCTTTTTTGACTTCCTCCAGAATTCTTCCTGTCTGGTTCAAGCTCCCGCCTCCCTTATGTATATATTGTAAGTATAGCACACCTGCGGCGAAGAAAACATAAATTTTTCCTGAAGATTGATTTTTCGCAGAACTCCGCCGATTCCGCGCGATTGCCTGTTTACATTTTTCCGCTTTTTTGGGGTATGATCAGTTAAGAAAGCAATTTTAAAGAAGGAAGTACCTGTATGGCAAATGCAGTGAAACGAATCGGTGTTCTGACCTCCGGCGGCGATGCTCCCGGCATGAATGCGGCCATCCGCTCTGTTGTCCGCGCGTGCACATATATGGGCATTGAGTGCGTCGGCATCCGCCGCGGTTATAATGGCCTGATCAACGGAGATTTTACAGTTCTGAAAAACGGCAATGTCGCGCATATCATCAACCGCGGCGGCACGATGCTCTATACGGCGCGCAGCGATGAATTCCGCACGCTGGAGGGGCAGAAAAAGGCCGCCGCGACCTGCAAGCTGCTGGGGCTGGACGGCATTGTTTCCATCGGCGGCGACGGCTCGTTCCGCGGTCTGGTAGAGCTTGCAAAGCAGGGCATCTCGGTTGTCGGCGTCCCGGCTACGATTGACAACGACATTGTCTGCACCGATTATACCATCGGCTATGACACGGCCGCCAATACCGCTGTCGAGGCCATCGACCGCCTGCGTGACACGATGCAGTCGCATGAGCGATGCTCCGTCGTTGAGGTCATGGGTCGCAACGCGGGCCATCTGGCACTTTATGTCGGGCTTGCCACCGGTGCAACGGCGGTTCTGGTGCCGGAAAAGCCGCTCGATTTTGACGGGGACGTGATCGACCGCATCCGGCAGGCGCGTCTGGCCGGCAATACGCACTTCATGATCATTGTGGCCGAGGGCGCGGGCAGCGCGATCGAGATCGGCAAGGGGATCCATGAGGAGCTGGGGCTTGACCCGCGCGTGACGATCCTCGGCCATATCCAGCGCGGCGGCACGCCATCTGCGCGCGACCGCGTCATGGCCAGCCGCATGGGCTATCAGGCGGTCAAGGCGCTGGCCGAGGGCAAGACCAACCGCGTGATCTGCGCGCGGGCCGGCCAAATGGTCGATATCGACATTACGGAGGCTTTCCATGAAGAAGGGCCTGAACGAGCAGCAGTATGAGGTACTGCAGGCTATGACAGGCATTGATAACTGAGTGTACAAAAAAATTTGGGTGCGCCGCAAAAGCGGCGCACCCGTTTTTTATCCCAGAGCAGCCTATGGGCATCCCTCATTCCCCTCTCTCATGCAAAAAGTCAGATGCCGATCTCATGGGGCCGAAAATCCTATGCCTTTGGATGATATTTGTTGTACACCGCCTTCAGATTCTGCTTAACCAGCTGCGTGTAGACCTGGGTGGAGGAAATATCGCTGTGGCCAAGCATCTGCTGAATGGAGCGCAGGTCTGCACCGTTTTCCAGCAGGTGCGCCGCAAAGCTGTGCCGCAGCGTGTGCGGCGTAATATCCTTTTCGATGTGCGCCTTTTCCTGATAATACTTGATGATCTTCCAGAAGCCCTGGCGGCTCATGCGTTCGCCGGATACGTTGACGAAGAGCGAATGCTCAGTCGGGACGGCGATCATTTTGGGCCGGACAGTTTCTATGTATTCACGCAGCGCCTGAAGCGCTTCGGGATAAATCGGGATAATGCGCATTTTTTCTCCGCTTTCGCAGCGGATGAAGCTTCCGGGGAGGCTGACGTCGTCGATGTTCAGGCCGATCAGTTCGCTGACCCGGATACCGGTCGCATACAAAACCTCAAGCATGGCCTTATCCCGGCAGCCCTTCATTTCCGAAACCTTGGGCTGTTGTAAAAGAAGCTCGACCTCTTTTCCGGTCAGGATCTGCGGCAGCTTCTTTTCCGCCTTATCGATCCTGATGTTCTGTATGGGGTTTTCCTCGATCTCGTGGATCTGGATCGCAAATATGTACAGGCTTTTGATCGAAGCCAGCGCGCGGGAGATCGTGGCGGCGGACTTGCCGCCTGCCTTCATGCTGCCCATGTAGCCAGACACGACCGCCTGATCTGCATCCAGAACGTCGACGCCTTCGGAGCCGAGATATGACGCATACTGACGCAGATCGCGCATGTAGGATGCAATCGTGTTGTTCGATGCGTGTTTGGTGTCGATGAGGTAATACCTGGTAACGATGTCGGCCATAGGACTGTCCTTCCAAAACAAAAATGAAAGATACCACAAGATGTTGACGTCAGACTTGCTAAATCTTGCTTTTGCAAGAATTCCTTCATAAAATTATCACGAGGTAAATTTAATTTACATTCAAGACGCAAAAATGCAGTCCCTGTCAACGTCGTCGTCCGCATGGAGTTCTTTTTTGCGGCTGGCCAGCAGTGCTGCGACGCAGCTGCGCCTGCAGGCGTAAACACGGCAAATCCGACCGGCGGCGTCTCTACGAGCGCCAGATTTCAAAAACAAAAGATCAGCAGCAGGAAACAAACAGCCGCGCAGCAAAGCCCGGCAACCGCAAGCGCTTTTTGCCGGGAAGCTGCTTTGCCGTCGCAGCGCGCCGCAGAACGCGCCAACCGCTGCGAGTACCGCCGCAGCAGCCGGAATGCTCTTCACAGGCAGCACGCCGTTCAGCACCAGCATCGCCGCAATCGCTGACAGCAGGAGCAGCACCACGAGCGCAATACGCCGGAGCACGATTGCCAGACCGGCCGTTCACATTTTGATTTCTTCATGAGACATTTTGTTTTTGTGTTTACCTCCTCTGCAAACGCGCGAACATTGTTTCTGAGATCAAAAGGGATGAACCTGTGTGCGGTGGAATTCCTCAGCCGGAAAAATCCGGTTTTCACCGGATGATTTTATTTTTCTTTTTTTTCTTCTTGTCTTTTCCTTCTGCTCCTTGCGGGCAGCCAGCAGCGGCAGTACCTTCTGCTTGGCAGCTTCCTTTTCCGCCGTGTTGTTCGTCGAAACGGCGAACTTCGCGAATTCCACGCGGACGCGGTCGGAGTGGTCTCAAGTACGATGGAATCGTCCTTGACGTGACAATGTCGCCGATGATGCCGCCGATGGTCGTGATGTTATCGCCGACCTTCAGCGCGTTGCGCATGGCCTCTGCTCCGCTCCTTCTTCCGCTTGTTTTCCGGGCGGATCATGAGGAAGTAGAAGACCGCGATCAAAACGACCATCATGATAATCATGGACGCCGCCGCCGGCAGCCGCGTCGTTGGCCGCAGAGCTTAAAACAGGTACATATACTTTCCTCCGTGTTTTAATTTTTGTTATTATAGCGTTTAAAGCGCAACTTTTCAGTGACGCTCAGGATTTTCGATGAATAATTTGAAAATTTTCCGTTTTATATTTTCTGCGCCAGCTTTTGTGAATACTCCGCGCGGAAATCGCCGCAAAGCAGTTCCGTCGTCCAGCGCTGCGCGGATGCGCTCAGTGAGCTTGTTGTAGAAATACAGATTGTGCATCACGCTCAGCCGCATCGCAAGCATTTCCTCCGCCTTGAAAAGGTGATGGATGTAGTCCGGCTGAACCGGCGGCAGACCGGGCAGTCGCATTCCGGGTCGATCGGGCGCTCGTCACGCTGTATTTCGCGTTTTTCATATTGACCGCGCCGCTCCATGTGAAGAGACGGCCGTGACGTGCGTTGCGCGCGGGCATGACGCAGTCGAAGAAGTCCACGCCGCGCGCGACGGACTCAATGATGTTCGACGGTGTCCCAACGCCCATCAGATAGCGCGGCCGGTCGGCGGGCATGTACGGCTCGACAGCCTCAATGATCCGGTACATCTCCTCCGTGCTTTCGCCGACGGCAAGCCCGCCGATGGCATAGCCCGGCAGATCGAGCTTCGCGATCTCCTTCATGTGCCAGATGCGAAGGTCCTCAAACGTCGCGCCCTGATTGATGCCCCAGAGCTGCTGGCCGGGATTGACGGCGTCCGGCTCAGCATTGTATCTTTGCAAGCGCCTCCTTGCAGCGAGCCAGCCACCGCGCCGTCCGCTCGCAGGAAGCCTTGGCATACGGATACTTCGCAGGATTTTTCCACGCACTCGTCAAACGCCATGGCGATGTCCGAGCCAAGGTTGGACTGGATGCGCATGCTCTCCTCCGGCCCCATAAAGATCTTGTGACCATCGAGGTGGGAGGCGAACGTCACGCCCTCTTCCTTGATTTTGCGCAGCTGCGCAAGAGAAAATACCTGAAAGCCGCCGGAATCCGTGAGGATGGGGCCGTTCCACGTCATGAATTGTGCAGTCCGCCCATGGCCTTGACCGTCTCGTCGCCGGGACGAAGATGCAGGTGATAGGTATTCGAAAGCTCGACCTGCGTGCCGATGTGCTCCAGATCCTCTGCGCTCAGCGCGCCCTTGATCGCGCCCTGCGTGCCGACGTTCATGAAAACCGGCGTCTGCACGGTTCCGTGCGCGCAGGTGAACACGCCCCGCCGGGCTTTCCCCTCAGTTTTTGATAAGCTTGAACATGATCGTATCTCCCTACAGGCAAAGGATACCGCCAGCGCGGACCGTTTTATTCTATCAGATAATCGCCTCAAGTCAAGTCTCAGCGTTCTCACATGTCGAAACCTGACGGCATACATTGGGAATGGGCAGAACACTGCCGCAAACACACTCAGAAAGGGAGTTTTATTTTGACAGCTTGTTGCAGAAACGAACAGGAGCAGCGCGCGGCCATGCAGGCACGGGCAGCGGCTGACGAGCAGACGCCGGCTCTCCCCTATCTCTGCGCGGACGCGGACGGACAGCTTCCGAGCTGCGCGCCGCTGGCCAATCCATACGTTCCGTTCCAGCAGGGCGGAAGTAAGCAGTACCAGACGCCGAAGGCACTCGTTCGCGGGACGATCTTCCCGGGCCTTGACCTGCCGTTTATGGGAAAGGTCAACGTGACGGAGAAAAACGGCACGGCGCTCGTCCAGATCCAGGAGCTTGGCTTTGCGCTCCGGGAACTGGGACTTTATCTCGATACGCACCAGAGCGACACAGAGGCGACCGCGCTCTTCAATCAGTACGCGGAGCGCTACGAAGAGGCCATGCAGCAGTACCAGCAGAGCGGTGCCGCGCTCACGCAGCTGGAATCGGCACAGAGCGGAACATACACATGGCTGAACGATCCGTGGCCGTGGGAATACCGTAAGGAGGGCTGAGCATGTTTGTATATGAAAAGCGGTTGGAGTATCCGATCAAGATCGCCAATACCGACCCGCGCCTCGCGGCGATCATCATTTCGCAATATGGCGGTCCAGACGGGGAGCTTGGCGCTTCCCTCCGGTATCTGAGCCAGCGCTATTCCATGCCCTATCCGGAGCTGAAGGGCCTCCTGACGGACATCGGCACGGAGGAGCTTGGGCATCTGGAGATGGTCGGTACGATCGTTCACCAGCTGACACGGAATCTGACGGAGGAGCAGCAGCGGGAAGCGGGCTTCGCGCCCTACTTCGTCGATCATACGGCGGGCGTCTATCCGCAGGCGGCCTCCGGCACGCCGTGGAGCGCGGGCAGCATCGCCGTCACCGGCGACCCCATGGCCGATCTCGTCGAGGATATGGCGGCAGAGCAGAAGGCGCGCGTGACGTATGACAACATTCTCCGCCTCAGGGACGACCCGGATGTCAACGACGTCATCCGGTTCCTGCGCGAGCGCGAGATCGTGCATTTCCAGCGCTTCGGCGAGGCGGTGCAGCTGCTGCGCGAGAAGCTCGACCAGAAGAATGTCTATTTTATGAATCCCGCCATTGATTCTTGACAAAAGGCTGCCGCCCTGAAATGGGGCGGCAGCTCAGCTTTTTAAACATTCAGTTCCGAGGGATACTGCGTCAGGACGCGGACATTTGGCAGCTCCGCGCCATAGCGCTGCATATTGCGTTCGCTCTTGCGCCGGATGCCGCTTTGGTCTGCCGGATCGACCGGCATGTGATAGATCGCGCTCTGCTCCGTTTCCTCGCGCAGGAGCGCGCGCATATCCGGATAGGACAGGCTCTGGCTGTTCCAGAAGGCCAGCTGCGGTCTCCGGCCGTGCAGGACGGCGCGATGCGCCGCCGCATCCGGAACGGCGTCCGCCGTGATGTAGACGCTCCGGCCGCCTGCTGTGACCAGCAGGACATAGTGCGCCACATCCGGGAACTTCGGAGCCGGCATGTGCGGAAAGCGGCGGCATTCCACGGTAAACGGCCCGGCCGTTCGTGTGATCGTCTCAGGCATCTGTTTGTCCGGCAAAAACGTTGTCAGTGCGCTGCGCCTGCGGAGCAGGGCGTTTACCCGCGCCTCGTCGTAATGATCCGGGTGCAGATGCGTAAAAAACACGCCGCACAGGCCGGAATAAACGCCAGTCCCATCCAATAATTTCTGCATTTCCGCGTCCGGGAATTCATAAAACGGCGGGATGGTGCCGTTCGGCGCATCGATCAGAATGCGGCTGCCCGCATGTTCCAAAAGCAGGCCGCAGCTGCATAGAAGTTCTGCTCTCATTTCAGCATCTCCAGGAATTCTTCCTCGGTCAGGACAGGGATCCCAAGCTCATTGGCTTTTTTCAGCTTGCTGCCCGCATTCTCGCCGGCGACCACATAGGTCGTCTTTTGGAGACGGAACTGGCTGCCTTGCCGCCGAAGCCTTCGATCTTTTCCGTCACCTCGTCGCGCGTGAACAGGCTCAGAGAGCCGGTCAGAACGAAGGTCTTTCCGGCAAAGCGCGTGTCGGTCACGATATTGCGGCTTTCGAAATTGACGCCAGCTGCGCGCAGCCGCTCGATCAGGTCGCGGGACTGCGCGCTTGCGAACCAGCCGTGGATGCTCTCAGCGGTGATCTCGCCCACATCCGGAACTGCGCTCAGCTCCTCCACCGATGCACCCATCAGCGCGTCCAACGTGCCGAAGTGCGCGGCGAGGGTCTTTGCCGCCTTGACACCGACCTGACGTATGCCGAACGCGGTCAGCAGGCGCGAAAGATCGTTCTGCTTGCTTGCTTCGATTGCCTTGCGGAGGTTGTCCGCCGATTTTTGTCCCTGACCCGGCAGCTCCGCAAAGGCTTCATAATCGAGCTGATAGAGGTCGGCGGGATTGGCGATCATTTTATGTTCGATCAGCTGATCGATGATGGCGCTTCCGAGGCCGTCGATGTCCATTGCCTCGCGCGAGACAAAGTGCGCCAGATTCCGTGAAAGCTGCGCGGGACATTCCGCGCCGGTGCAGCGGAGCGCCGCTCCATCCTCGTCGCGCTCGACCGGCGCGCCGCAGACCGGGCAGAACTGCGGCAGAAAATACGGCTTCGCGCCGACGGGGCGCTTGTCCAGCTCGACCTCCAGAATTTCGGGGATGATCTCCCCGCCTTCCGGATCTTCACGGTATCGCCGATGCGGACGTCTTTTTCTGAAATGAAGTCCTGATTGTGGAGCGTCGCGCTCGTGACAGTCGTTCCGGCCAGATAGACCGGCGCGACGACCGCACGCGGCGTCAGCACGCCCGTCCGGCCGACCTGCACGACGATATCCTCCAGAACGGTCGATTTGATCTCCGGCGGGTATTTGAACGCCGCGGCCCAGCGCGGGAATTTTGCCGTGCTGCCAAGACGTGCGCGTCCGGCGAGGCTGTTGAGCTTCATGACCGCGCCGTCGATATCGTAGCTCAGGCCATAGCGGCCCTCATTGATGGCTGTGATCTGGTTTTCCGCTTCCCTTGCGGAGCCGCAGAGCGTATAGGGAATGACCTTAAAGCGGAGGCCGCGCAGATAATCCAGCGTCTGCGCGTGCGTCTCAAAGGAGACGCCCTCCGCCAGCTGCATATTGAAAACAAGGATATCCAGTCCGCGCTGGGCGGCGATCTTCGGGTCGAGCTGGCGCAGGGGCCAGCCGCCGCATTGCGCGGATTGGCAAAGAGGCTCTTCCCTGCCGCCTCACGCGCCTCGTTGAGGCGGGCAAAGCTGGCACGCGGCATGAACACCTCGCCGCGCACGATCAGCCGTGCGGGCGCGCCCTCAAGCGTCATGGGAATGGAGCGGATGGTCTTGAGATTTTCGGTCACGTCCTCGCCGACGAGGCCGTCGCCGCGCGTCGCACCACGCACGAATCGTCCATCCACATATTCCAGCGCGACGGACAGTCCGTCTACCTTCGGCTCAACGCTGTAGACGGCGTTCGGCTCCGTCTCACGCAGCCGCGCGTCGAATTCCTCAAATTCCTCAAAGGAAAAAACATCCTGCAAGCTTTCCAGCGGGACGGCGTGGCGTACCTTCTGGAACGCGCTGACCGCTTCGCCGCCGACGCGCTTCGTCGGACTCAGCGGCGAGGCGTACTGCGGATATTCGCGTTCCAGCTCCTCGAGCTGCCGAAGCTTCCGGTCGTACTCAAAGTCCGGCATCTCCGGCGCGTCGAGCACATAATACTGGTGATTGGCGCGTTCCAGCTCGCGGCTGAGCTGCTCCATTTCCTGTCTGATACCCATATCGGTCATCCTTTCTCTTCTGATGACGGCAATTGTCCGAGCTGAAAATAGCTGTCCGGCACGCTGCCAACGATCACGGTCTCCGCCACGACGATCACCGACGCCACATCGACGCTTTCCGTCCCGGCTGGCGTCAGGACGCTCATGCAGATCTTGATCTCCAGCAAAATGCGCTGGTGTGTCTGGTTGATCCCGGCAGAGGTGAACTCGCTGTAGAAGTCGGCGTCGGTCGTGCTGAGCGCGACGACACGGATCGGCAGCCCCGGCCCCTTTCCGGCGAGAAATTCCGGCATGAGAATGATCCCAATCGGAATTTTCAGCTCCTCCGTGTCCATTTCCATCAACTGCTCCGAAAGCAGCGCAAGTGTCTCCGCCTTCAGCTGATTGATCTCCGCCATATTCGTGCGCAGCGCCGTGATCTCCCGTTCGTATTCTTTTTCCAGACACACGACGCGGGAGTAATCGATCGAGCCGCTGGCGATCTGAGCATAGATGGCGTCGTTGATGCGGTCGGAGGCGACGTTGATGACGCGCGTCCGCGCGGCCTCACGCAAAAAGGGCATATAGCGGAAGCGCAGCAGCACCAGCGCCCCGGTAAAAAGCAGCAGGAACACGATCAGCCGGAAGCGGTTTCGGTTTCGTTTTTTCGATTCATGGCCCACCTCCACACCCTATGGGTATGAAGGTGCGCGCGATTTATTCAGGATTCCTTAGGGAAGCTCTGATTAAATCAGCGGCTGTGGACGGCGAGAGATTTTTCGTCAAGACAAGGTTTGAAAACGATGGAATACTGTATGTATTTTCGTTTTTCAGACCGCAGGATTGGCGGAAAAGATCCGTCGTCCGCGGTCGGGGGGTTTATTCAGAGGTTCCTTAGAGCTTCGTCATGTGGACGCCTGCGGCGTTGGCCATGAGGCGCTTGGTGCCGCAGCCGTCGAACGCGATCTCCAGCAGAGCGTCGCCGCCCATCGGCAGAACGGTCAGCACCATTCCTTTCCGAACGCCTTGTGCATGACCATATCGCCCTTAGCGAACGAAACGTTCGCCTTCGGCTTTTTCAGCGTCTGCGTAACGGAGGAATAGTCCCGCGCGGGACGCGCAGGCGCAGATGGGCGGTACCAGCCGTCGTCGCCGTAGAGGCTCGACCGCGGGCGCTCATAGCGCTCTGTCTCCGGCCTGCGCGGCATCACGCCGACGCGTTCTACGCATTCCTGGGGCAGCTCGTCGATAAAGCGCGACGGAAGGCAGCTGTTGGTGCGTCCGTAAAGCATACGCTGCCGTGCGTAGCTGACGCAGAGCGTCTGCTTGGCGCGCGTGATGGCGACGTAGCAGAGCCGCCGCTCCTCCTCCATCTCGTCCGGGTCGCCGAGGCTTCGCGTACCGGGGAAAAGTCCCTCCTCCACGCCGACAAGGAACACATTCGGAAATTCCAGTCCCTTGGCGCTGTGCATGGTCATCATGACGACGGCGTCCGCGTCGGCGTCATACTGCTCGATGTCGGTATAGAGCGCGATCTCCTCCAAAAACCGGAGAGTGTCGGCGCATCGCTGTTTTCCATATAGCTGAGGATGCTGGATTTGAGTTCGCGGACGTTTTCCGCGCGGGTGCGCGATTCCACGTCGTCCTTTTCCTCCAGCATGGCGAGATAGCCCGTCCGCACCAGCACCTCGTCGTAAAAATCCGCAAGGCTCAGCGTTTGCAGCAGCTCCGCGCATTCCTCGATCATGACTGTGAACGCCATCAGCTTCTGCGCCGCCTTTTCAAGGCTCGGATAGCTGTAGGGGTCGGAAATGACACTGTAGAGCGGCAGGGCAGCCGCGGTTGACTGCCGCTCGGCCATCTCGATGGTTTTTCGGGCCGATGCCGCGCGGCGGATTGTTCAGGATGCGCCGCAGGCGGAGATCGTCCGCGCGGTTATTGATCACGCAGAGATAGGCCAGCATGTCCTTGACCTCCGCGCGGTCAAAGAAGCGCGTGCCGCCGATGATGCGGTATGGAACGCCGCTGCGCTTGAACGCATATTCCATCGCGTTGGACTGCGCGTTCGTGCGGTAAAGAACGGCGTAATCCTTGAAGCCGCGGCCGTGCGAACGGGTAATGATCCGGTTTGCAACGTAGTTTGCCTCGTCCACGCCGTCGTTTGCCTCGTAGACTGTGATCTTTTCACCGCCGCCGTTTTTCGTCCAGAGCGTCTTCCCCTTACGGCCCTTGTTGTGGGAAATAACGGCGTTGGCCGCCTGCAAAATGATCTCCGTGGAGCGGTAATTCTGCTCGAGGCGAATGACCTTCGCGCCGCGGTACTGCTTCTCAAAGGAAAGAATGTTTTCGATGGTCGCGCCGCGGAACTTGTAAATCGACTGGTCGTCGTCGCCGACGACGCAGATATTCTCATACCCGCCTGCCAGCAGCGATGAGAGCTGGTATTGCAGCAGGTTCGTGTCCTGGTACTCATCGATCAGAACATAGCGGAACTTCTTCTGATAGTATGTACGAACATCCTCAAATCGTTCCAGAAGCTCGACGGTCTTGAGGATGATGTCGTCAAAGTCCAGAGCGTTCGCCTCCCTTGAGACGCTTTTGGTACTCGGCGTAGATGAGCGCGATCTTCTCCATCCGGTAGTCGCCGGAGAAGGCCGCCGTGCGCTCGAATTCCGCAGGCTCCTGCCGCTTGTCCTTGGCCTTGGAGACGATGCTCAGCACCAGACGCGGTGCAAAGACCTTTTCGTCCAGACTCATGTCGCGCAGGATGTCCTTCACCACGCGCTCGGAGTCGCTCGTGTCGTAGATCGTAAAGCTCCGGTCAAAGCCCAGCTTCTCGATGTCGCGCCGGAGAATGCGGCAGCAGGCAGAGTGGAAGGTCATGGCCCACACGTCCAGCGCTTCCGTGCCCAGCATCCGCGTCAGACGCTCCTTCAGCTCGTTCGCGGCCTTGTTGGTGAACGTGATGGCGATGATGCTCCACGGAGCAACGGGCCGGAGCGCGCAGAGCGCGTCCGCGCGGGCCTTCTGCGAAGGCTCCGGCGCAGCTAAATACTGCTCGAGGAACGTGACATCCTCCTCGCAGATATAGTCGGGGATCTCCGCGCTGTCGGAGGCGCAGCCATAGGAGATCAGATTGGCGATGCGCTGGATCAAAACGGTCGTTTTGCCGCTTCCAGCTCCGGCCAGAAGCAGCAAAGGCCCCTCTGTCGTCAGAGCGGCCTGAAGCTGCATATCATTGAGGCTGGAAAAGCGGGATGCGATCACAGCCCTCCGTGCGCTCAGAAATCGGTTTTCAAATTCAGTGTTCATAACGGCACCCATTTCATTCGGATGCTGTTATTCTAAAACATTTTCGCCCTTGCGTCAAATATATTTACGAAGCTCAGCCAGCGCCTTCTTCTCGATGCGGCTCACCTGCACCTGCGACACACCGACGATCTGCGCCACCTTTTCCTGTGTCAGTGCGTGGAAATAGCGCAGGACGATGACGGTCTGCTCCCGGCTTTGCAG
>VOFG01001246.1_pt1 | contig 59226 bp, 58 predicted proteins | sample 5384171 | NCBI WGS metagenome assembly VOFG01 (sample SAMN12384726, study PRJNA508395) | human gut metagenome | isolation source: healthy gut F | host: Homo sapiens
AATAAAAAGTACCGCCTATTTCTCATTTGATTTTCAAACTATCCGAATTGTATCCCGACCGGAGAATAATCGATTCGGGATAGAAAAAGATACAAAAGACACATATCTTCCCCTAAAATGATACATTCGGGATAAGGAATTTATGAACGGAATTTTAACTTAGCAACGTGAAAAGATACAATTATGAAAAGACACTTACGAATTCCTTTGTTTCTTCTTATCTCCTTGCTGAATAGCCTGGCATCATACGCTTCAAACGAAATGAGTTTTCACCAGCTGGGAGTAGGAGCAGGAAAACATGTGGGCTACCCGTGATGTCCTATGACAATTTAGACTTATACCACCCTCAGCCTTCCGGAATGCTCAAAGATTATACAATGAGTAATTCGACTTTACTGACCAATTACATTGCCGACCTGGCATACGTTGATGGTCATTCCTTTATGTGGCTACCAGTTCCGAGTGTACCACATGAATACTTCCACCCGGGAAATGACGATATTGGAACAAACTGCCGACGGTGAAGAAGTGATACAAGATAAGTTCGCCAATTGCATCTATCAAGATTCACGCGGACTACTATGGATAGGCGGACGGAAAGGGGTCAATGTGTATAGCCCGAAGCAAAATAAGTTAATCAATTTGAATACCGCAAACGGTGTTTCCCATTCATATATACGTGCCATTATCGAAGATGCATCTCACAATATGTGGCTCACTACAGACCATGGCATCACCCACGTGGAAGTAGTGGAATCCGATGCTACCAGTATGCCCGACTTCCGTTGCCACCCTTATTATGAAGAGGATGGAATCGGTAGCCTTACTTTCAATAATTTTTCAATCTTCTGCAATCACAGGAATGAGGTAATTGCCGGAGGCGGAGGAGGATACGTAAAAATTATCCCACGCGGCAATGACTTGTTTTACTTCGACCGCCAAGTAATATTCACCGACTTATATATTGATAATGAGTGTGTCAATGCAAACAGGCCCGCACACAACGGACGTATCATTCTCACAAAGAACATCCAGTTGCTTAACAACCTCAACCTGAACTATTCAGACAACAGTTTTGCTGTGGAAGTCTCGGCTATGGACTATGGCAATCTGCACAAGCTACAATACGAATACAGACTCAATAAAAACGAAGAATGGACAAAGCTGGAGGGAAACCGGATTTATTTCAATAAACTGGCTCCCGGAACTTATCAACTTCAAGTACGGGTAATGAAGGTTCATGATTATGAAAACGATGCAAGTGCTACACTTTCCATCAATGTGTATCCGCCATTCTGGCTTTCTAATATAGCTTATAGCATCTATGCATTACTGTTGGTGAGTGCCATATCACTTATCTTTATCCACATGAAACGGAAACACCGTCGATTATTGCTTCAACAAAAACGTGATATGGAAACGGTGCAGCAGCATGAAATTGACGAAGCCAAATTACGCTTTTTCACTAATGTAAGCCATGACCTGCGCACTCCTTTGTCACTTATCATCACTCCTCTTGAGCAAATATTGGCTACTAATACGGCACAAGAGATAAAAAAGGAATTGAAGTTGATTCATCGCAATGCATTGGCACTCCTGGACGTTATCAACCAACTGCTTGATTTACGTCGGCTGGATAATGGTAAAGCCCAACTCAATCCTTCCACGGTGATTTGGCAGATTTCATCAAAGAAGTATGTGATTCTTTCTATTCGTACGGCGACAAAAAAGAATATTGCCTTCAGCCTTTCATTGAAAACCGATAATCTGGAAACAGACTTTGATAAGAATAAAATGCAGCGCATAATGCTTAATCTATTATCGAACGCATTCAAATACAACGTGAATCACGGAAGCGTGAACGTAGTGCTGGATCGTATCATAAAAGATGAAAGAGAATATGCCTGCATCCAAGTGGCGGATACCGGAATCGGGATACGTGAAGAAAAAACAAAGCTAAAATATTCGACCGTTTCTATCAAGAAGAGCACTCATCCACTGATTATATCGGCAGTGGCATAGGCATGCATATAGTCAAAGAATATGTTACTCTCCATAATGGCGACATTCAAATTCGCGATAATCATCCCCAAGGTACTATCTTTGAATTTATGTTCCCCATACGACATGAATGCAAGAACATAAATCCCACGGCAACGCCAACTGAAAGACCAGACATACAGGAAGAACCGGAGCAAGCAAAAACGCCAACAGGTTGTTCATTACTTATTGTGGAGGATAACGAAGATTTCCGACAATTCATTGTTGACTGCCTGAAAGACCGATTTACTGTTTATGAGGCCGAACAAGGTGAAAAAGCAATGGAGATATTGGCCCTGCATGATATCAGCCTTGTGATAAGCGATGTCCGTATGCCGATAATGAACGGACTGGAGCTATGTAATAAGATAAAGGGAGACTTCCGTTACTCACATATCCCTGTTATTTTACTAACTGCACGAACCGCCCAGGAACATATGCTGGAAGGATTGCGTGAAGGTGCCGATGACTATATAACCAAGCCTTTCAATCTGGATATTCTTCTACTCCGTATCCAAAAGCTGTTAGAATGGAGTAGCCGCAACCATCAACGATTCGGAAAAGTTGAAGTGTCTCCTGCCGAGATTACCATCAGCACTATTGATGAAAGGCTTATTGAGCGAGCCATACAAGCAGTGGAAGAGAATATGGACAATACAGATTTCTCTGTCGAAGACCTAAGCATGACTGTCGGAATGAGTCGTGGTCACTTATACAAAAAACTAATGACGATAACAGGCAAGTCCCCTCTTGAATTTATCCGTGTCTTGCGCATAAAAAAGAGGAAAGCAATTATTAGAACAGAGTCAGGAAAGCATTTCTCAAATAGCTTATCAAGTGGGACTGTCACCCAAACAATTCGCTAAATATTTCAAAGAAGAGTTCGGATGCCTGCCTTCAGAATTCAACTGTAAAAAGGACTGATTCCCTATAAGAAAGCATGCTTTTTGTTGCAATGAAAAAAAAAAAGATGGAGAAAGAAACTTGATTCCCTTTCTTGTTACAGTCAAATTCCTTACTAACTATTAGAATAAAAACCGCCTTCAGCCTTCAGTTCTTTAAAAAGCCCCTTTTCATCGGTGATTTTTGCTGAAAGCACTCCTGAAAGCAAAAGTGTTTAACTCCAGTTCCTTTTGCCATATTTACTTTCAACAGAGGCTCTGTTGTAACAAAACGGAGCCTGCATTTCATTGTAACAGAGCCTCTGTTTTACCCAAATACAGGCTCTGTTTTGTTCAGCCCACGTGCTGGCGTGTTCGAGCCCACGCGCAAGCAGCCATAAGCCCACATTTCACCTCACTTTTGCCCACGTGGTGGATCTATAGATCCCGCTTGGTGGACATGTATATTCAGCATGGTGAGTATATATACCCATCACGCTGAATATATAGCTCTACTAGTAAGCCTGAAAGCTGAATGCGCTGAAAGCACTCCCCCCTTGCCTACAGTACCTTCCTGCAAGGGATGATATTTTCCGGTTTCAGCCGCTATCTCCTTCCAGCAAAGCGTTTACAGATAAAACAGAAACGGCTGAAAGCGGATTATAGCATGAAAGTTCAATAAGAGGGTTTTGATTAAAACATCTCATTAAATCTATAAAAGTTTGAAGTATAATTAAAACTTTTCCGTATATTCGCAAGAGTTTAAAGTATAATTAAAACTTTTAGGCGTATGAACTTCCCTCGAATCCTCAAAAAAAAGAAAAGGTTATATTGACCGAATAAAACCTTTATGCAAAAAATCAGTAGCCAAGGTGTTAACAGGGCAACGTCGTGTAGGCAAAAAGTTTCCTTCTTTACCAACTTATTGAAGAAATTCTAGGAGAAGAGCCGGATGCGAATATTATCTATGTCAATCTTGAAGATTTTACATTCAGTTCTCTACAAACAGCAGAAGATTTCCACTCGTACATCATTTCTCATAGCAAAGAAAAAGTTAAGAATTATATCTTTATCGATGAAATACAAGATATTCCCGGGTTTGAGAAAGTCATCCGTTCGCTCCTGCTCAATGAAGATAATGATATATACATTACAGGTAGTAACGCCAAGATGCTTTCAGGAGAACTCGCCACCTATTTAAGTGGCAGATATATCGAATTCAAAATATATAGTCTCTCCTATTCTGAGTTTCTTGAATTCCACGGATTAACTGAAAGTGAAACGAGTTACGAATTATATAGCCGTTATGGCGGACTTCCCTATTTATTAAATCTCCCTCTCGAAGATGAAACGGTCAATGAATATTTGAAGAGTGTATATTCCACGATTGTATTTCGTGATGTTGTCAGTAGATACAAGTTACGCAATACTTTGTTCCTTGAGAAACTGATTCAATTTTTTATCCGAAAACATAGGCAATCTCTTTTCGGCAAAGAATATCAGTAATTATTTAAAATCACAACATACCTCCATATCAGTTAACCAAATACAAAGCTATACGGAATATTTAAACAATGCTTTCCTGATCCACCGGGTAGAACGGTATGATTTGATTGGGAAACGCGTATTTGAGATAGGAGAGAAATATTATTTCGAAAATATGGGAATCCGGAACATTGTCATCGGATATCGCATTACAGACAAAGCCAAAATATTGGAAAATCTAGTGTATAACCACCTCTTATACAAAGGTTACGATATTAAGGTTGGCTATTACGGAGATAAGGAAATTGACTTTATCGGAGAAAAGAATGGAGAAAAACTATATATACAGGTCGCTTTAAAAAATAGATAGCGACAAGACAGCAGAAAGAGAATTTGGAAACCTGCTAAAGATACAGGACAACTATCCCAAAATAGTGGTAACAGAAGATACATTCAGCGGAAACAGTTACGAGGGTATACGCCATTGTCCCATACGCCAGTTCTTAATGGAGTAAACCATACGATATACGAAAAATAAATGCAGTACACCATCGGGTTACCACGAGCAATCAAATCGCCTTTGGTGTGCTGCATTTACATTTGAATCAAGTCATCGATAATGCCATGGATTCTGCTGCAAGACGGGCGGCAATGTCTATTGTTAGTTAGTAATAGACAGCTCGGTTACCTTATATGGGTGCTTTACTGCCGCATGGGCAGCCTTTTGAGCAACAGTTTTCCGCGCCTCATCCAACCCTTCCGGCATAAGGGTTCCCGGCTACATTGTGTTTGAAGATGCGTTCGAACCAGGTACAGGCAGCGGTATAACGTCCAATCTTCACATCCAGATGATAGCCGTCCCGATTCAGGTGGTCGCCGATGAAAGAGGTGCGCGCATTTTGTATGGCAGTGCCCGAAGGGATGACAATCTTTATCTTATTCGCCTTAGCCGCTTTCTTCACTGCATCGGCAATAGCCTGATACATGGTGAGTTGATTGCAGTTGTAGTTTTTAAATCCACTATGCTTGGAAGTAGACGCATACGCCCAGGTTTGGTGCAACATCAGCTTTGTTTTCTTTGGAAGGCGTACTTTTACATATTCTATGAGCTCGGGAAGAGAGGCTTCATACGTCTCATACATTCCCGAAAAAGGACTTGCCTGTTGCAGGCTGACGTAATCCCAGTCTTCATCTGCCAGCACCGCTTCCAAAGACATCTTGCCTTTTTCCCGCTTCTTTCCATCTGTACCGATTTTCCGGTAGGCATAGGCAGGAGCATTGTCACGGGCATTTTTCACATGACGTTCCAGGGAACAGCCGCCGATAAACATATTGCCGATGATGGTTGAAATGCCTTCGGCTTCTGCAAGTTCATGCAGATATTGCTCCACGGCATCCTGCGAGAAGCTGTTGCCGATGGCAAGTATCCTGACCGTTTTTTGCTGCGCATACGTTCCTCCGGCAAGAAGGAGCAGTATACACATACAAATCACTACATTTCTATATTGCTTCATTATAATCAAATATAACTAAACTTATCGGTTATTTCTCTTTTTTCATGTAATAATCTCTCATCAGATACCACGCTTTCTTACGCATACCCTGGTCAGATATGAGTCCTTTGCGATTCCAGCCATCTTGATTGGTGGGGTGGAAACTGAACGGCGAACGGAAGTCGAACAGAATCCAGGGCGATACGCCACGCAGGTTCGGGATATTGTCGAACATACGGATATTATCCCTATACAGACGTGCCTGGTATTCTTCACTCCAGGAGCTGACTACGTTCTCATCACCGGACTGACCGTACAATGCTTCGCCGCCAAATTCCGAAATTATCAATGGTTTGTCCGTCACTACTTCCCATATAGCGTCTTTCGGTTCCACAGGCCACGGATGATACCAGCCCATATATTTATTGATAGCTACGACGTCCAGTTGGGAAGTAAAAGAATCTTCCATTACAAAACGCTGTTTTTCGCTATTGAAGTGCACAAGGTCGAAAGCGGCAACATACAAGCGGGTAGTGTCCAGTTGCTTTCCCGTTTCGAGCAGGGAAGTAAGGAATTCATTCCGTTCTTTGGAAGGCTGTGTTTCATTGGCGATACCCCAATAACCTACCGCGCAGCGGTTCTGATCACGCTTAATCATTTCAGAAAGCATCCTCTGCGCTTTCTTACGGGTATCATTGTCTGTAAAGTCAATGCCTTGCCAAATGGGAATCTCCTGCCAGAGAAGGAAGCCCATCTTTTCCGCCAGGCGTACCGTGTACTCATTCTGCGGATAATGAGCCAGGCGAATCATGTTCACGCCAAGCGCTTTCGCTTCATTCAGCAACATGGCCGCATCGGCTTCCGAGAAAGCACGCCCCATACGTTGCGGGATTTCTTCGTGAAAAGAGATACAGCACATAAATGTCGGCTTCCCGTTCAGGTAAATATCAGTTCCTTTCACGGTGATATTACGGAAGCCTATTTGCTCTTCCACACGGTCGGCACTTGAAGATACAGTCACGCCATAGAGTTTCGGTTCTTCCGGCGACCAGCGTTGCAGCTTCTTCGCATTCAATACGGTTTCCGCCCTTCCTTCTGCGTCGGTGGTGAGCTCCGCGTTGATTTTGAGTTCGGGGATGGCAACTGCTACTTTCTCACCAGCCTTTTTATCTGAAAGATGCACGCGCGCGATGATGCGGTCTGGAGTGTTTTTATCCAATTGGATGAAATAATCTTTTATAAATGTCCGGGGAGTTTTCACCAGCAATACATCTCTTGTGATGCCGCCATAGTTCCACCAGTCGAATGCCATAGCGGGAATGGCGTCTTTGGTACGGCGGTTGTTCACTTCTACCGCCAGGAAGTTGTCACCGTCTTTCAACAGGTCTGTCACTTCCACTTGGAAAGGAGTAAAACCGCCTTCGTGCTCTGCTATCTCTTTTCCGTTCAGGTAGACTTTGCAACGATAGCTGACAGCACCGAAATAAAGGAACTGGCGTTTGTCTGCCAAGCGTTTGGCATCAAAGTGACGGGCATACCATACAGTGCCTTCGTAATACTTCAATTCGGGTGATTGAGAGTTCCAGTCTCCCGGAACATTAAGACGCAACCCGCCTTCAAACGCATATTCGTAGAAATCAATATTTCCTTCCGGTTGCCGGTTTTCATAGATTTTCATCCGTTGTCCCTGGTCGTACAGGTCGATGATGGCATTCCATTTACCATTCAGCAAATGGATGTTGCGACCATATACATTCGTTATCAGCTCCTGTGCCGCAACGCTTCCGGCAAAAGCGATTAGCAACAATAGACATAGACTTAATTTCTCACCTGTTTTCATTTAAGTATGTTGTTATAATTAGTGTATATAATAAGTTCAGGCACGGATTACACGGCTTTTAGAATTGAATAGGTAAAACAACAGTGTTAATCCGTGTAATCCGTGCCTATTTCGATTTATTTTTTAGGAAATTCATTACCCAGTTCCAGGCTGCGCTCCACTGTTCGGCATAGGCATAGTGAGCGGTCGTTTCAGCTACAAACAGTTCTTTTGGAGCATTAATCACGTTATAAGTGGAGTAAGTGGTGGTAGGCGGACAAACTCTGTCATTATATCCGAAGATATAAAATCCCGGCACTTTAACCTGACGGGCAAAGTTGACTACATCAAAATACTGAATGGTTTTAATCTTTTCCGGTGTCCGGTTCTTCTCATCCTTAAACAGATGCGGCCAACCGCCTGCACGACCGTGGGCATAACCCGCCATATCACACAAAGCAGGATAGAAAGAAACCAATCCCTTGACACGAGCATCCAGTCCGGCAATTACAATGGAAAGCGCACCGCCCTGGCTTCCTCCAAAAGTCGCCAGATTACCGTTAAATTCGGGAAGTGTGTAAATGAAATCAATGGCTCTCACACAGCCTGTATAAACCCGTTTGTAATAGTACTTGTCCCGATTGTCCATATTGAACGAGTGGTAATTCTTCAAAGCACCGTTATAAAGCCGGTGATACACATCCCCCTCCATATTGACCGGAATGCCGTGAATACCGATTTCCAATATGATGAACCCCTTTTCCGGCACGTTCAGCTTCTCCGTTATAGGCACGGATGCCTGCGCCCGGCACTTTCAGAATCGCCGGATATTCCCCGAAAGCCTTCGGAACACAAAGGATGCCGTACATACGGGACGCATAGTCATTGTTCGCAAAGGAGACATGATATACGTTCACCTTATCCGTACACCTTTCTGGCAGTAAAGTCATTATCGGTTCAAGTGCCCACTTTTCAGCGGCTTCTTTGGTACTTTTCCAAAATTCCAGAAAGTCGACGGGCAACGGAGTGGTCGGTTGCAATTTTCAGGAGAAAAAGCCGACGGTAGCCACGCCTTCATACTCACGCCCTTGGCAAGTGACAAAAGTACGGCAACGCAGGAACCCTTCTTTTTCATAGTCCCTGCGTTAATTTCAAGCTTTTCATTCTTCAAAGGCTGTTTGCCTGTCTGATGAGGTTTCATCATGTCTTCCGAAATCTCATAACGTACTTCCAGATTATCCTGTGGGATATTGCATTTCAATACCACTACTTTGAATTTCACTTTTTCTCCCGGTTTATACAGCCAATTGGTGTGGTCTGGAGTGACCTGCACTTGAACCAGTCTTTCCTGCGGCTGTCCCCATGCAACTATCTGCATGGAGACAAATGCTATCAGGAGAAGAAGAAAACGTACATTTTTTACCATAGTTCCCTATTTTATTTCATTTGTCGTTGTTATATTAATATCCCATTTATCAGCTATTAATACTCATTGTCTCAAACTATTAATACCCATTGTCTCAACTATTAATACCTATCCGCCCAACTATTAATACCTGACAACTCAACTATTAACATCCAACAGCAGAGATATTAATGCTCCTCTTCACACATCATAACGCTCTGCAAATCAGAAGTTAACACATCATTCGTGATTAGCGTAGAATGCAGATAGCCGCCTTTTTATGGTTTTACTTCGTATTGATAGAGTGCGAAAGAGTTCTTATCATTTAGCTCGAAACTTACTCTACCCTGTGCGCCGACTTTTGCGGCAAACTTCTTGCCACTTCCCATCACAGGGATAAAATCCACTTTCTTGCCTTCAGGAAGCCAGGTGTCAATAGTCCCCCTAGCCAGGGCAGACGCATTAAAAATTATTTTCCTGTAAAAGTTGTGACAAATATTTTTCATCCCATCCCGCTTTTAGTCTTTTCAGATTCATGCTTCCTTTTGTTGTTTTCTCATTCTTTAGTATGGTAAGCGCCATCTTTGTTGCCACCGAAAAGTTTCTGGCTGCATTTTTCACCTTTTTACTGTAGTCTTCTCGAAAGGTAACATCCAGTTGCCAATGAAGATTATTTTCAATAGACCAATGCTGCCTGATGGCAGATGCAATCTCCTCCGGTTTGGTATTATCAAGTGAAGTTACATAGTATCTGACCTCTTGAGTATATTCTCCTGTTGCTACTATTGTTCTCTCCGACTTTATCCCTACAATAGACTTCAACCCCACAAGTTTCTTCTTAAACATTTTCTCCATAATAGATCCATAACTGACTACAGTGCATGTTCTTGTCTCAATCCTTCCATGTCCGGTGTTTTCCGACACATGCCTGGTGACTCTATTGGTTATTTCATCTCTATCCTGATAATCGTCAATGATTTGTTTAGCTAGTTGATAATTTTTTTCTTATTCTCCTTTATAGCTATAATATAATTTGCATTATGCTCAATAATGGTCTGGGTTATATCTTTCTGGCACCCCATCGCGTCAATTGTAACAATACAGCCACTTAGTTCCAAAGAGTTAATTAACAATGGAATAGCTGTAATCTCATTGCTTTTATCATCTACTTTTACCTGACCTAAAGAAATTCCATTAGCGGCAGACCATGCAGAAACCATCCATAATTTGAATCCTTCTTTTCCCGTAGTATGTTCTCCGTCACATTGGCTTGGACCACGCATGAGCTTGCCATCTATAGCAACAACGCCTTTCACCTCCTGACAGACTTGTTTTACCCAATTACGGAAGATCAACTCAAAATACTCGGGCTTTATTATACTGAAGAATCTATTAAAAGTATCATGACTAGGGATGAACTCCAGACCAGGTATGCGACTTTTGAAAAAAGCAATTTTCGCATTGCCAAATTCCTCAATCTCATTCCAGGATTGAGCGCCACAGATTACAGCAGCAATGGATATATAGATAATAGTTTCCATTTTATACTTTTTTGCGGTTCATCCTAGGATCTTCTATTTGTTTACAAAGGTCAATTATGCCAATTTTCATGTTAGTTTATGTTTTAATATATCTTATAAAGATAGGGAAAATAATCGACATTAGCAAATGATAATATGTTAATAACCAACAATATAGTAAGGAAATTACAAACGAGAATATAGTAAAAATATAATGCGTCTGCCCTGTCCCCCTAGCTTGCTCGTTGTCTTCACGGTAAACCACAAGATAACCTTGCGTGCCGGAGACGGTCGATTGGAATCCGGTCCACGAGCGTCCCGAAGGTTCTTCACCAACGGGCAATATGACGCCTTGATGAAACTGGAGTTGCAAGGGTTGGTACTTCTTGAGCAGAGATGCCGTAATATAAGCCTCTTCGGGCAAGTTCGAAGCCTCCATCCAAGCCAACGGCTGTGCCGCCAAGGTGATAGCAAAGAGGTAATCGAAACTGTAACGGGCGGGGGCAAAAGGATCGGCAGCGTCATACTTGTCGGCATTACGCCATTTATTAAGAAACTCTATCTGCATCTTCTCCGCCGGTACATAGCGAGACAGCATCCAGAGGTTGCGCAAGGTGCGATAAGGGTAATAGTTGCCCCAATCGGTATAGCGGTTTTCCAAGAAGATGTTGCCGTACTCGTTCATATAGTGATACCCACCGCGACGACCGGCAGTGGCATCGAGGTTGAAAATCACTTCATAGTTGGTTTGCTCCAACACGGTATCAAACAGTCGGCGTAGATTCTGTTCAGCTGTCTTGGTAGGTATCTGCAGGCCGTCTATCTTAAAACAGCAGATGCCGTACTTCTTATAAAGTCCGATAATGGCTTGCGCATCTTTTTGCCAATCGGCAAAATCATTCTGTATGCTGGGATTGAACCATAATCCGATGCGAATACCCAATTTCTTGCCTTTCTCTACAATAGGTTTCAGCCCATGAGGGAACTTTGTGGGGTTGGGCGTCCAGTAATCGCCACTTTTCCAGATATCCTTAAAACTACCTCCGGCGGTCTTTGAGTTAGGGCTTTTTCCGCTCTGCCAGCCATCATCCAGTTGAAAGAGGGTGATGCCCATGCGTGCGGCACGGTCTAGTTCTGCCAGACAGAAAGCCTCATCTATTTTGGCATCCTGGCTACGGTCGCCCCAGGTATTGAGCATAATCATCTCATCCTGTGCGGCGGTATGATGACGCAGTTGTTTCTGATAGAGGCGCAAGGCAGTAAGCGCTTCTTGCTCGCCGCCGGTATAGATGCCGGTAACGCATCCATAAACGCGGGTCCAGCTATCCGGCTTTACATCATGAGACGCAATGCCCAGCCCCACTACCATAAAATCGCTAAAGTCCGCCACGAAGTCAGAACCCGGATAATGTAATTGGGTACTGCTGCTAGGAGCCTCTTTCAAAAAAAAGAAGCCTTGACGCGTAACTACGTCATGAGCAAAAAGCAAATTACCACGATACGTATTGCGACGGTAAGGAAGCCAAGTACGCCCGGTCACCAGATTGTCGTTCCAATCGGTGTAGTCGAAAAACTCGATCGTGCGGGCACTCCAATGATTGCCGGATAGTTGCAACCTGTCGAGCGTGGGAGTTTTCACCCCCGTAGCCATATCGGCCGTGTGCTCTATATTTTTGCGGTCAGCGTTAGAGCGGTTATCCTCCTTATTCTGATAAAGTTCCACTTGCCCTTTCAGATAGGTATCGCAAGCAATGGCGGGACAGTCTGCATAAATGCGATAGCGACGCTCTATATTCAGCGAACCGATAGTGCAAGCCACGGTAGCCTGCAGATAACTGGCGTGGATGCCGTTCGTCGGTATCTCGTTCACGGTAAGCGTGGCATCCGTAGGGATACCTTTCACAATCGAGAAATCGGGTTGTTTGCCCTGTGCCGGAATGGTTTTTTCCGTGTTGCTTGTCAGTAAGGCTGATGGTAACAGGCGCACCGTTATTCCACAGCATGGCGCGTTCCATATAGTTATTGCCTATACGTAGCGTGTCACCTTTCAGAAAAGCGTAATACTGTTGTCCTCCCCAAAGCGGCAATGTCCATATTGCCGATAGAAATATCGTGATAATATTTTTTTTGCTCATAGTTTGTCTACGGTTTGATGTAAGCTCCCGGAACTTCCAACAATTTGTTGGGTTCGTTGAAGCGTTGGTTATCGGGCACATCGCGTTTGCCCAGACCCGCTTGCATAAGTTGCTTCAGTTCCGGCAGGTGATGATGATAGATGTCGCGCGGCTCTACACTATGCTTGTGGCAGAGTCCGGCTGCCATACCTACTACTTCACCCATCATGCCGGTAGTACGCATCACACGTACCGTACCCAAAGCTACATGGGTGCAGCTCATATTGCGGCCTGCCATAAAGAGGTTGTCCACATTACGCGAATAGAGACAGCGATAGGGAACGGCATAAGGATGAATCCAACGATGCACCGTAGCCGACTTGAATTCATTGCCGGGAAAACGTACACTGTTCACGCTGTCGGGGAAGTGAAGGTCGATGCTCCAAGTCGTGGTAAACGAAGCATCCTCGTGCGCCACATTCTTGTCTATATCGTCCTGTGACAGTACGTAGTCGCCCAAGAGACGGCGTGATTCACGTTTGCCTGAAACATACGCCACCCAGTCGAGGGAACGGTTGACATACTTCTTATGGTCTTTATAGTGATTCTTCAGATAGCTCCAGTTGGAATATATCACCAAAAGTCCATAGTCGCGTACACGTTCAGCTTCGCTAACTTGATTACGGTTCATACCCGTTTCCCATTTCCACTCGCCCATGGTTACAGGCTCACAGTTTTCAGCGTCAAAGCGCACGCCATATTCAAAATGAGGGAATGAGGTTTTCTTCTTCATATCCTTACTATACCATTGTATAGAAGCCCCCATCACCAATGAGTCGGGTTGCTCGGGAGCAAGGCTCTCGCCATATTCATCGCGACCTTCACGCCCCATAGCCCAATCGGCACCGGCTAAATAGCCTATGGTAGCATCACCTGTGCAGTCGCTAAAGAGAGGAGCGGTAAGTTCAGTTTGTTCGCCCGTCTCGATGTGCTGGATAGTGACTGACGCAATGCGGTCTCCTTGCATCTTCACGGCTACTGCACGCTGAGAAGCATAAAGGGTAATGTTCTTTTCGGCATCTATAAAGTCTTCCTTCTTCCGGTCTTCATAGTAGTCGCCCGGTTGGGCATTGCCGGAGCGTTCATGACCGAACTCACGTATCATACGCCCCAATCCCTGGTTAGGTTCCATTTCGATGATACCGCCGAGGTGTACACGAATCTCCGACGAGTTATTGCCGCCCAATACAGGACGGTCGTTCACTAGTGCTACCTTACAACCTAATCGGGCAGCAGATGCGGCAGCACACATTCCGGCTATTCCCCCTCCTACTACCACAAAGTCGTATTGATGAGCGGGCACCGTCTGTTGTTGTCGCAAGCGGGCACGAAGTGCGGCTGTCTCTGCCGCATCCCAGGTAGCGGGCTGCGTGTTCGCATCGGTCGTAAGGTAAATGGCATCGCAACGACCATCGAAACCGGTGAGGTCTTTCAGCGCAAGGGTGGTAGTCCCTGCTTTCAATACTGTCTTTCCGGCAAATTGCCATTGCCAGGAATTACCTGTATGTCCTAATGTAGCTTTCAGCAATTTGCCGCCTAAAGCCAGGCGGAACTTTCCGGGGCCCTCGGCATCGGTCCAAGGTGAAGTCCAGTTGTAAGTACGGGCATATACGTAGTAAGTGCCCGCCTGGGGAATGTTGATTTCTGCCGTAGCATCCGCCACAGGGATGCCCATGCCATGTGCCATGAGATAGGGCGAACCCATTTGATCCATGAACTGCTGGTCGAGCACCCAGCCGCCTCGCTGGCTGAAGCTTTCTGCTTCGATGAGCAGTTCTTCGGCTACAGCCACAAGGCTACAGACTACGGCTATGCATGTCAATAAGAATTTTTTCATCACAGTACAGCGTTTTTATGATTATTGTCTACTATCTTCACAGAGGGAACAGATTATCTCGCCATTTTGTAAATTTCATTGCCTGCCATTAAAAAAGCACCAACTCCATAAACTTCCGTCATGTCACGAGTCACTTTCTTCGGGTCGGCACCGATTTGCTGCACATAACCCAGTTTCCCATTCGGTTCCACAGCCGAGACTAATGCATTCCAGCCTTTTATCATTACAGGAAGATAAATTTCCTTATCCAATAAACCTTCGTTTATTCCATAAGCAATGGAATAGACAATGAAAGTAGTGCAACTCGTTTCCGGTGATGGATAAGAGGCAGGATCCAAAAGACTGGCATGCCAGAAACCGTCCGGATGTTGTAATCCGGCAATACGTGTAGCCAATTTTACAAATAATTCCTCATAGAATTTGCGGTTCTTATCTTTCTTGGGCAGTTCCTTTAATATTTCAACCAGACCACCAAGCACCCAACCGTTGCCACGTCCCCAAAAGACTTTCTTGCCATTGGCTTCGCGCTTATCAAAATAACGCCAGTCACGGTAGAACAAGTTTTCTTCTTTATCGAACAAGTAATCATAAGTCGCTTTATACTCACGATTCATAAATTTGATATATTTTTTCTCTCCGGTCAGCATATACAGTTTGGCATATACAGGGGGAGCCATAAAGAGAGCGTCACACCAAGTCCAACGTTCCAAGGTCTTTAAGTCTCCCTCCACCAACTTGAAACTACCTTCGGACGGATGATTGACAATCCATTCCGTACGGGCGAGCGTAGGGATGATCATTGCTTCGTCTTTATACTTGCGGTATAAATCCAAAAAGGACTGTGATACAGCGATGTCATCAGCATGGTAAAACCGTTTGTCCGGCTGCCAGCAATTCCGTCGGCCTATACGAGTAAGCCACTTATAATATGTATCATCATTGTCTTCTTTTTCAGCTAATTCCGCCCAATCCACCATGCCGACATAAAGAGCACCTTGCGGCCAGTTCAAGTCGTCATGTTCAGGGCGGGATGTGGATTGGCAATCTGCCAATCCGCCACCTTTCGCATGATAGACTTTATTTCTGCTTTTTGAAAAGGAATCTCTGTTGCCATTATAAAAACGGAACATAACAGAGACGCTCCCAATAAAAGTGTTTTTTTCATTCTATATTTATTTGTTTATCATTCGGTCATTACAGTTCAACTGTAGCCTTTAAAGGCAATTGACTGGAAGCAGGCCCGACTAAGATCTCAAAGTCTCCTTTTTCCACTACAAAGCGGTGTTGATTCATATCGTAAAAAGAGAATGCATCCTCATCCAACACAACAGAAACCCGCTTCTTCTCCCCTTTCTTCAAGAATACCTTTTCATATCCTTTCAGTTCTTTCAACGGACGGGGAACAGAAGACTGTACATCATGCACATACACTTGTGCCACCTCCGAAGCATCCATCTTACCTGTATTCTCTATATCAAAGCTAACGGTAACCTGATGCTCACCCGTTTTCTCCGCAGCCATATTACTATAAGCGAAAGTAGTATAGGACAAACCGTAGCCAAACGGATAGAAAGGTTCTTTTCCCGAACGGTCGTATCCACGATAACCGACAAAAACACCTTCAGAATAGTCTACACGCTTAATCTCCGCCTTTAAGTTCTCGTAATAACTGCCGTGCACCGGATTATCGTCCCATTTCCGCTCGATAGAAATCGGTAGCTTTCCACTTGGAGAGATCTTACCGGTCAGGATTTCAGCTATCGCCTGGCCGCCTTCCTGTCCCGGATACCAGGCCATAAGAATCGCTTTTGCGGCATCATACCAGTTGGTGAAATCCACACCGCCACCGGCGTTCAGTACAACCACAACATTGGGATGCATGGAGGCAATCTTTTTGATAAACAATTCCTGATACCGAAGCAAAGCAAACGGACGGTCAAAACCTTCGCCTTCCGTGTTACTGTTGAAACCTGTGCAGAACACTACATTATCCACCTTTGCCAATCCTTGACGAAGTTTCATCTCATTAAGGCTATAAGCATTAAAACGAATGATGGCCGAAGAAATATTATCAAAGAATTCAATCCGGAAACGGTATTCCTTACCACCCTCAACCGGCAGTTCAACTTCACGGCTAGAGTATGAATGATTTCCCCAATCTCCCGTAATATGCTTGTCATTCACAAACAGACGATAACCGTCATCACCACCGATGTGAAGTTTCAACTGACCGTCAGTTTGTGGCATGTAGCAGGCTGTCCAACGGACAGAGAATCCATCTGTCGGAAAGCCGTCCAAAGGTGCTCCATATCCCCAGTCATAATCAACAGAGGATTCCGTGCGTATTACTTCAGGCTGTCCCGAAAGGGTCTTGTTTTTAAAGTATTCAGCCTTGAAGCCTTTCATCTGACGATTAGCATCAGTATAAAACTCATGAACAATATCTTCATAAATCACATCATCCGTCAATAGTAACAGATTCTTTTTCTTCAATTCCTTCAAGCCTTGAGCCACTGAGACGGTAGAAAAAGGAGTGACAAACCCACTACCGCCACCGGTAGGAATCAAATTTGCATTAGGCCCCATCACGGCTGTCTTTCCTTTCAGCGGGAGCAAGTTTCCTTCATTCTTCAACAGGACTACACCCTCGCGCGCCAGCTCTAAAGCTGTCTGGCGGGAGAAAGGATTATCCTCTGCGATGTTGCTGTCTTTCTGTTCCTTATCCAGCATACCATAAGCAATCAGAGTTTGCAGGATGTGTTGTACTTTCAGGTTGATGGTTTCTTCTGTCACTGTGCCGGCTTTGATAGCAGGCAACAGATTCTCCAAATTCATAAAACGTCCTTTCGGCATTTCGAGGTCAAGTCCGGCGTTAGCAGCGCCTACGGCGGAATATACAGAAGTCCAGTCCGACATCAGAATACCTTTGAAGCCCCAAAGATTGCGCAAGACATCAATATTCAACCATTTATGTTCGGTGGCATGGACACCGTTCAACAGATTGTAGCTGTTCATTACGGCGCCGACATTAGCTTCCTGTACTGCTTTCCGGAAAGCCGGGAAATAAATCTCATGCAAAGTACGCTCGTCTATGTCCGAACTCGCATGGTGGCGGCTCCATTCCTGGTTGTTGGCGGCAAAGTGCTTGATGGTGGCAATGACTCCTTCCGATTGCACGCCCAGGATATATTGCTTGGCTGTTTCACCCGTCAAGTAAGGGTCTTCACCAAAGTATTCAAAGTTGCGGCCACACAACGGAGCGCGATAGATATTCACGCCCGGCCCAAGCAGGATATTAACGCCTCTTGCCTTGGCGTCCTGCCCCAAGCCTTGCCCTAACTTATAAAGTAATTCCCGGTTCCAAGTAGAAGCGGAAAGTATTCCGGAAGGATATAAAGTGCTCTTGGGAGCATGATTACGAATTCCCTGCGGCCCGTCAGCCAACTTGATTTCAGGTATTCCCAAACGGGGAATGGCACGCAGAGAAAAACTGGTATATCCGGAAATATACTCTATTTTCTCTTGCAAAGTCATTTTTGATACAATGTCCTTCGCACGTTGTTCGGCTTGGGGAGTGATTGTCTGTGCACAGGTTAATATGCTCCATGCAAGCATACATAAACCTATGCCTCCTATTTTCTTTTTCATGGTGATTCTGTGTTAATATAATATGTGTAAAAACCAACTTAGCTATCAGCTCTTCACACACTTTTGTTCTTTACATTTTTAGTCTATCAGTTCTATTTTAACGGTCTGTCCTTGTACCAGAATATGATATTCGCCGGCTTCAAGGAAGCGTTTACCATCCTCATTGACAAAACCGAAATCACGTTCCAGATCGATGTCGAAACGGAAAGTCTTCGTTTCGCCGGCTTTGATAAGTTGTTTCTCAAAGTGTTTCAGTTCTTTCACCGGACGGGTGATAGAGCAATAAGGATCGGAGATAAACCAATGAACAGTCTCTGCTCCGTCGCGAGAACCGGTGTTGGTGACGGTCACTTCTGCTGACAGTTTATCGCCACGCTTCACTTTAGTAGCAGAAGGGGTAACAGTGCCATACTTAAATTCGGTATAACTTAATCCATGCCCGAACGGATATAACGGATCGCTTGTTATATCTTTATAAAATCCCTGATGTCCGCGTCCGCTCTTGCGGCGATTATAATAAATAGGAATTTGTCCTGTGGAATAAGGGAACGTCATGGCTAGTTTACCGGAAGGGTTGATACGTCCTGATAAAATACCTGCCATTGAACGTGCACCATTTATTCCCGGTTGCCATATCTCCAATATAGCATCACAAAGAGGTTCCATGCGATTTAACTCCAAGGGACGTCCATTAGAAAGTACCAATATAACAGGTTTACCAGCCTCCTTTAGTTCTTTCACCAATTCTTCCTGAATCTGTGGCAAAGCAATCGTAGAACGGGAAGCATTCTCACCACTCCAGGTAAGCATCTCGCCCAAACAAACAATGACTACATCAGACCAACGAGCAACGTCCAATGCGCCAGCAAAACCTGAACGGTCATTGCCCTGCGGTTTGCATCCCATTGCATAACGTAATTCGGCGTCTCCTCCAAACTCGGCAGTCAACCCATCATAGAGCATTTCCACATCCGTATCTTTTCCATGTCCGCACCAGGAACCCAATAAGTCCCAACCATTTTTTGCCATTGGACCTACTACGGCAATCTTTTTTTTGTTTGTAAGTGGTAATATCTGATTGTCATTTTTCAACAACACCATTGATTCTGCTGCCAGTTGAGCGGCCACAGCCATACTTTGCGGACGGAAAAAAAACGATCCTTCTCATTAGTAACCGGAGTATAAGGACGTTCGAACAAACCCAGACGAAATTTTACACGCAATACCCGACGAACTGATTCGTCAACTTGTGCCATTGTTACCTTACCTTCCTCTACAAGCTCTTTCAGATGACGATCGTAGGCATGAGACATCATATCCATTTCAAGCCCCGCATTAAAAGCATACCGAGCAGCATCTTTCTTTGTAGCGGCTAATCCCTGATTCTTTAACTGTTCCACAGCCCCCAGTCAGACACAATGAACCCGTCATGTTTCCAACGTTTCTTTAATATCTCGGTCATAGTATAAGGATTAGCTGACCCGGGTACTCCACTGATGTCATTGAAAGAACTCATCAAAGTGGCCGCACCAGCTTTCACTCCCATCTCATAGGGCAGTAGATAAGTATCCCAAAGAGTTTGAGCTGAAATTTCGGTATAAACATAATCTCGCCCAGCCTCCGAAGCACCATAACCTACATAGTGTTTCAGACAAGCAGCCATACGGTTCTCTGCTGACATATCATCTCCCTGATACCCACGCACCGAAGCAGCGGCAAACACTCCATTTGTATAAGGATCTTCACCATATCCTTCGGCTACACGTCCCCATCGAGGATCACGTGCCACGTCGATCATGGGAGAAAAAGTCCAATCAACCCCAGACATGCGGGCTTCTTGTGCAGATACCGCACATGCCTGTTCTACCAATCCCGGATTCCATGAACAGGCCTGCCCCAACGAAATAGGATATATGGTGCGAAATCCATGAATAGCATCGTAGCCAAAAATGATGGGAATGCCCAAACGAGATTCTTCCATCGCTTTTTTCTGCATACTATTACGCAATTCTGGATTTATATCAAAGTATATCAAAGAACCAATCTCTGACGGTACTTTTTTCACTTCTTCGCCAACATTATTCACATTGTTATTTCGTCCCAATGTATATTGGTTTAGCTGCAAAATCTTTTCCTCCAATGTCATACGCGATATTAAATCATCAATACGTTTTTCAATTGGAGCTTTGGCATCCTTATACAAAGGAATACTCTTTTTATCTTTTGACGAAAGAGAATGTGTGACTCCCAATAGGCACAATCCCAAAATCAAAACTTTTTTTCTCATCAATGTTTTCGTCAGTTAATTATTATTTCTAGTTTTCAGATGTATATCAAGCAATACGTAAGCAGATACTTATTCCAGCCATTCCATGCACTTATCATTTAGCTAAGTACCAGACACTTACAATCAGTTCATTGGAGATATATGCCCAACACGTTGGATCTATAGATCCAATATGCAGCATATATAGATCCAATACGTAGCATATATATGGCTAGCATCTTGGAGATATATCCCCAACGAACCGGAGAACTATGACCTGCCAATACATTCATTTCCAACAATTAATGTATCTCGTAGCAATTGACTATGACTTACCGAGCGGTAACTTCAAATAATTTCAACCAGCCAGCAGATGTTACATTGTTCTTCACAGCAAGGTGAATTCCAATCTCATTCTGCTTTGCCGTGTCAACAATACCAACAGCCCACATGTATTTACCTGCCTCCACACCTTCAACCCGGGTTGTAAACGTATATGATTTAGCCGTACCTTTCACCCAATCACAAGCTTCCGGTTCTCCATCAACAAATACATACTTCGGTTTATCATTCTTGGTGTCCAATAAAGCAAAAGCTACTTTATATTTATTTTTCCACTGGGGAATATTCGTCGGACAATATCCCCAACCAAAATTATTCCAACGATGGGCTATTTCAATCTGTTTACCATTAGAGATAGTTGTAGGCAAAGAAATTCTGTCCGGAAATAAACGGTAGCTTCCTTCTGTACAGAATTGTTTAACTAATTGGAAAGCTTCATTAAACCATGAATAAGTTTCTCCATTGCGAAAGTCTGAATTATAGCGTAAATCCATCATATTGACGCAGGCTGTTTTAGCCTCATCAAACTCACCCTGACGTACTTCTGCATAATTGGCATATCCATCTCCCTGAATCGAGTTTCCATGAGAATTTTTCACCCAGCCACCTTCCATTACTACAGGAACGAGATACTTCCACTTGGCTATAAAATTGCGTTCCCAAGTAGAATAGTAAGTTTTCATACCAAACGCATCGTGACGTAATGAATATCCTTTAGCTACTGCTTTTCCTATTAATCTTTCAGTATCTTTATCATAATTATTGCCGTCCCATTCCTTACTTGTACCTATCCAACGATGATAATTTACAAACACAGGAACTTTATCAAATACTTGAGAATATAAATCTGTCACCCAATCGAAAACAGCCTCACGAGTCGGCAGCTCCGGTTTTCCCAACTCACGCACCTGATAGTACCATACACTATGATACTCTCCCCATTTTCCAAATCCTGAACCACTTACAAACTGTACTTTGTCGGGATCATTAAAATCCTTAGCCAAAGCCCTGATAAATTTCTCATAATATTTCTGGAAAATAGGATCATCCGGATAGGGAGACCATACTTTTACTGAACCTGTTTGTGTTTCATATCCTTTCGCGCCAGCCTCTTTTACAAAATTCGGAGTAAAATTATAGTGCTTATCACGGCTATCTACCACAAAAGTAAAGGCCAATTTCATATTTCTTTGCTTAGCTCCCTCTATCAACATCTTCAGTCGTTTAGCCGAAGGGGTATCACAATCGGAGTTCCATGCATATTTTCCTTCTTCAGGATTAAAATCAGCCCAGGCACCACGAAGGTATAAAGTATTTGCATAATCAGAGACCTTTACAGTGCCTTCCGATGACGGGAAATTATCATAATCCTGCCAGAATGTGGAAGATAAACCATCACCAATACCCGCATATAATACCCATCCGGAAAGAGGATTATGCAAAATGATATTTCGATTCTGCTTTACCGTGACAATGCTGTTTCCAGGAATAGAAGTATCTTCTACCAAACCATCATCACCATTACCACCTCTTTCTTCATCATTATCACTGCCGCAAGCGACTAATGATATAGCCATAGAAAAAATAAGCCCGCAACTTATTTTTCTCAAACTGCACATATTTTGAAAATTAATCTTCATACCTATAGCTCTTATTTTTTTATGCTTACTTTCGACAATTTTAACCAACCCGAATCCAATATATCCCCTTTGGCGGCAATATCCAGCCCTATGAGATCTTTATTACTCCGGTCAACCAGGCCCACAGCCCAAACATAAGTACCCGTTTCAACTTTGGACATATCCGGCTCAAATACATATTCAGCGGGACTTCCTTTTATCCACTTGGATAAATCTGTATTCGTATCCACAAATGTATATCGCACCTCATTCGTTTCAGAATCGAGCAAAGCGAAAGCTACTTTATATTTTTGATTCCATTGCGGAATATTAGTAGGACAGTACCCCCATCCCAGATTGTTCCAGCAATGTTTAATAGTCGGAGTTGTTTTTTAGAGACTTCTAGCGGTAAAGAGATCTCACTGGGATAGAGCCTATACCCGCCTTCCCGAAGGAATCGGCGTACTAAATCAAAAGCATCTTTAAACCAGGATTCTGTATCGCCAAAACGGAAATCCATCATATTGACATGTGCCTCTTTGCTGTCATCAAACTCACCGCGTCTTACGTCCTCGTGTGAATCCTTGCGATATCCTCTAGGATCCTGCCAATAACTATGTGATTTGACAATCCAGCCACCTTCCATAATAATGGGGCAGATATTACGATATTTTTTTGCGAACCTACGCTCCCAACTGCCATAATAGGTTGTCATGCCAAATGCATCATGACGTAATGAATATCCTTTCTTGATTGCTCCTTCCAACATTTCTTCACTGTCAGCAGCAAAATGTTCATCATCTACCCAATCTTTTCCCGCACCAATCCACCTATGGTAGTTAATTACTACTGGAACTTTATCAAAAGCTTGAGAATATATATCTGTCACCCAATCGAAAACTGCTTTCTTTGGAGTATCATCACCTGTTGAATAAATCATTGTATGATATTCTCCCCATTTCCCAAGTCCGAATCCATCTATAAATTCAACTTTCGAAGGATCGTTGAAATCTTTAGCCAGGGCCTTCACAAATTTAGTATAGTACTTCTGAAAAATTGAATCATCAGAATAAGGTGACCATTTACCTTTATTCATAAATCCTTTTGCACCGGCATCTTTTACAAATTGAGGAGTAAATTCCGTTCTCTTATCACGACTGTCAACTACAACACGAAATGCCAAACGCATATTCCGCTGATAAGCTCCTTCAATATATGCTCTCAAATTAGAATCTATTTTCCAACCATATACATCTTCCTGTGGATTAAAATCTGTCCAACTAGCGCGAATATAAAGCGTATGAGCATAATCTGTCACACTAACATTGTGTCCCAGTTCAGGAATATACATATGGTCATACTGTGCCCAAAAATCTGCAGCATCCACTCCCATACTTGCATAGAGCACCCATCCTGTAAGCGGGTTATGAAGAATACGCAAAGAATCAGGCTGAATCGTAACTATGTTATTCTTCGGTAGTTCCTTATCAAATGAAACGGCTGAATTCTCGTCTCCGAAAACAGGAGATAAAAAGAACATAAACAGACAAAGAGACACAATTACTCTATAATAACTAATCTTTCTTATAACCATACTACTAATTGTTTTTTAAAGAGTGCTATATCATTGTTCTCTTTATTCATATAAAAATCACGAGATTGATATAGCACTCTTAATTTTATCCTGCTTGATTATCTCTTATCAAAGAATACTGTCAGTTCTTTAATATCTAATTCTATGTAATTAACTCCTACAGGTACACTAAAGAAGGCATAGCGGTTATGAGATTGCCCTCCGACTACAGTCTGTTTCTGATTGTAGTCACTCTCTGCAATATCAAGGCAACCGTCATAAGATCCTCTGATGGCATCTGCTGTTGAACCAAAGGTATAGCAACCTGCACTTTGTGGTCCGACTTTAAAGTTCAATCCACCCGGATGTGCATTTCCATCTTTGTCTTTAATGGAATTCTTTCTGGGTAACTCCGCTCCTTTGTATATAAACAAATAAGGATTTGCCAAACTAGGTGTCATAGAATGAGCCATAGTGAATCCTGTATCACCAGTGCCATCTTTAGCCCATCCATCGTATGGTCCCCAAATAAAGACTCTCTCAATAGTGGTAGTCACCGTATTATTGTTCCATGTCCACGAAACAACCATTGGTTTAGGATCTGTTTCGGGGGAGTAAATCGTAACCTTTTTAGTATTTATGTTAATCACAATACGATAAACACCCGCAATCTTGATATTCCAATGATAACCAAGCGCAGCTGTTTCCGGACTCATTGTCGAGATATTCATTGCTGTACCATCTGTAAAATCGCCTGATTCTTCCGGAGCAATAGCCATATCTTTCTGTCCATTAAACAAGATCGGGAAATAAATAGTACCTGGTTGCAGTTCTGCATGGAACGCATATTGATTTTCATCTTCTATCGTGCGAGTCATCTCTACATCCGCGCTAACACAAGTTCCGGCAATATAGATTTTATCAGCTTCTATAAAATTACTAGCCAAACCTATAGTAACGGTACGTGTTTCAAAATCTACCACTACACGATACTGCCCATCTTCAGGAATCAACCAATATCCAGCATTATCTATCCCCTTAATTTTAGCTTCCATTGCTCCATCAGTAATCTGTTGTTCTGCAGCAACTGGTGAGATGGCATTAATCTTATTTTCATCTTTCCAAACAATCGGGAAGTGAAGGTTACCTGCCTTCAAGTCACAAATGGAAACATAACGCTTCGGCTGACTTTCCATTGGCAAGATTTCAATATCTTCACCATTAACGGCTGTCCCTGACATATAAAGATGATCTGCAACAAAAGTCTTTTCAGAATACATCTTCACTTTTATAGTAACTGTAGAAACTTCCGGTTTTACAAACTTAGGCCCTTCTACAGAACCGATAATACGGGCTTGTAACTTTACTAAATCACCAGGCTGCTGCTTCCACTTTGACACCAATAAACTCTGCAATTCTTTATGAGTATAACTTTTAGAAAAATCATCATCAATATACTCCCTTATCATTGTGTTTGTTCCAAAACTGTTATTTTCCATATCCATTTTATAAAGATAGGAAATATAATAGTCAGAGCCTATTGGGTCAGCTTCCGTCCAGTTTAACGTCAATGCAACCTCATCCGGGGTATCTTCCTTGAGTTCTATTTCATAATCAGAAGGAGTAAGAACTAAACTTGTACGATTGTCGAGCGAATTAGTAGCATCGTCATCATCATTGCATGCTACTATGAAACACGAAGCAAGTGTCAGGAAGAAGAACCGTAAAAGGTTCTTCTTAAATATATATCCGTTTTTCATATCTATATTCAATATATTAATATTATAACTATTTATTGGTTTCCGACGGTCCAGTCAGGAGTTTGTACCAAATTCCAATTCTTATCAATATCGTCCTGTGGAATAGGCCACCAATAGCTTATAAACTTACGTGTCTGATATACTGTACGAGTATAATATTTATTTCTATAGTCCGCATCGGATACTTTAATATAAGCATTCATGCCATAAAAATCACCATCCAATACTTTCTCGGCTAATTTCCAGCGACGCAGATCATTAAAACGAAGTCCAGATTCACAATTCAATCCCACACGCCTTTCTTGACGAATTAACTCGCGCATTTCTACAGGATCTGATGGGGCTGTTATCTTGCCTTCTTCAGCTGAAACACTATATTCGGGAATACCCGCACGCTCACGAATCAAATTGACATATTTCAGAATCTCTTTTTGATTAGCAGTATAAGTGCCCTTCTCAATGCTATATTCATTTAACGCCTCAGCATAACTTAAATAGATCTCTGCCAAACGACATAATGCACCATGACGGTTTTTATAATCTCCACTGCCTTCTTTGGGATTTGCAGATGGATCTACTCTCTTACGTACCAGATAGCCGCTCCATGGAGCGTCATGAGAAGGACCACCGTCTTTACCATCCATATAGAAATCTGTATTTCTCTTACCACCAATATGCCATTGTTCGTTATGCAGTACTGAAATATAAAAACGAGGCTCGCGGTCACAATACATTTTATAGGTATTGGCATCTACAACTACATTTTCATCTTTATTACGATCTCCTTCTGAAGACCCATACTGCCACTTTGTAGAATAGGTCTCTTTTTGCGTACTAAAGCCTGTCTCTGAATAATTAGCATCTGGATTAACTTTAGGAGAACCATCCGAATTATAACCTATAATAGGTCTTTGACCGTTTCTCATGAAAAAAAGCATCAACCAAAGATTGGGTTATTCCGATCGCTCCCACTCCATTAATACCCAAACCACGTGGAATACAGTTTTTATCATACCATCCACCGGAATCCATTGTACGAACAAACAGTAATTCTCTGTTAGCTTCGTTCCATCTCTTCATCACTGCATTCTGATAAGAAAGAAAAGGATCAATATCACCGTTATCCAAATATTCATAATGCAAATGATAGCCAGCGGCTTCCGCCTCATCGATAACCAGTTTACAAGCATCCACTGCCCTTTTCCATCGTTCCGGATCATGTGCAGAATTAAAGATAGGGGTTCCATCAATGTTTTTTATATTCGCCAATGCAGGATTACCATTCACCAAATCACTTGCAGCAAATAATAACATACGAGCACGCATTGCCAAGCATCCAACAGAAGTCACACGGCCATATTTCTTATCTTCAGTTTGAGTGGCAGGCAATTGTTTTGAAGCTTCCAACATTTCTTGATCTGCCCAATCAATTACATCATAAAACGGCTCTTGTTTCAACATCAAGTCATCAGCCGAAGTACTCTCACTAGCCTCGCGAATAATAGGAACCGAACCATAAGCTATAGCCATCATAGAATTATAATAAGCTATAAAGAAACGGCATTCAGCTTTCATAAAGTCTACTTCTTCAGCCGGTACAGCCTCCAGCGGGTGAGCATGTTTTATAAACAAATAAGCAGAACGGATATATTTAGGATAAGTATTCCAATAAGTAATTACTCCGGGATTGTCTGCTGTCCAGTTACCTTTTTGATATTGAATGGCTTTAAATCCTTGCGCTTCCCAACCAACTGAAGGAATCAGCTCATCAGCTATGGCATCGGGACCATCATAAGTATAATATTCGGGCAGGCCGCGATAAACATATGCCAGCCAACGTTCCATATTCTTTTTATTCTCAAATACTGATTCTAAGTCCAACTGATCGTCAGGTTGCTTATCCAAATAATCAGAACAAGAAGAAAAAAGTAAATGTTGTAATAATACTTAGTGCTATAAATTTTAATATGCTATTTTTCATATGCGCTATTATTAGAATTTAATTTCAAAACCTGCAGATAACGATTTCATAATCGGATATGCAGCCCCCGTATTATTCTCTACTTCCGGATCCCACAAATCAAATTTTGAGAATGTTAAAAGATTTGTTCCTCTCACGAAAAGACGAATGCCTGATATAACTGTAGTATTTCTCCACAAATTCTTTGGTAAGGAATAACCAAGTTCAATGTTTTTTAAACGTAAAAAACTCATATTCCGCAGCCACCACGTAGAGGATTGGTTATTATTACTATTTATACCATCATCCAATCGCGGATAAAATACGTTCTGACTTGGGTTGTCTACAGTCCAACGATCATTTGCATTAGTAAACATATTGCCTGTCACTCCTCTATTGGCACCCGGAATAATGCTTGATCCTAAAATATTCCAACTACGACCTATTCCTTGAAAGAGAGCTCCAAAATCTAGATCCTTATATTTCATATTCAGTCCAAAGCCATATACTATCTCCGGATCTTTTGTTCCTCCGATTGGCGATTTATCAAATACGTCTACTTTACCATCACCATTGACATCCCTGTATCTGATATCTCCCGGGCGGAGTTTGCTTACAAAACTTTGAGTCGGAATTCCTTCTTTCAGTTTACCTGTACTTACGTCTTCAAAATCGTCTTCTGTAAACAAACCTTCTGCTATATAGCCAGTTAATTGCCCTACCGGATGTCCTGTTTCAGCACGGTTAGTACCAACTACTGCACTAGGTTCATCCTTTTCTGTTATTTCATTATGAGCATAGGTAAATGTTCCCATTAAGCTGACAAATAAGTCTTTGCCAAACTGTTTATTAACATTTAAGGAAACTTCTACACCCTGATTAGTCACTTTTCCAAAATTCTTCCAAGGCTGCTTCATAAATCCAGCCGTCATCGGAACAGACTCACGTGGCATAAATATATCTTTACGGCGTTCGTCGAAATAGTCTAATTGCAGATCAATCATACCATTCAGGAAACCTAGCTCAACCCCCAAATTCATCTTATTAACAATCTCCCATGTCAAATCTTGTACTGCAAACTCGCCTTCTGCCATACCAGTTAAGCCATAACTGCTATCCAATCCCCATTTATACATGTTTAATGTATCATAGTCATCGGTAATTGTAGAGAGGTACGCAAAACGGCGTCCACCTAAATTAGCATTACCTACCTGACCATAAGACGCACGCAATTTCAATTTAGATATGACTTTACGCAATGGTTGCATAAATGCCTCTTCCGATACAATCCACCCAATTGCTCCTGAAGGAAAAAAGCCATAGCGTTTACCTTTGGCAAAATTTTCAGAGCCATTATAGCCAAAATTAAATTCACCTACATATTTACCCGAATAGGTATAAGATGCACGTCCTGCCAATCCCTGATTACGGTAAGGCAACTTGCTTCCATCATCATAATTACGACGATTAAACAATAACATTGCAGCAACGGAATGTTTCTCGGCGAATGTACGGTCATAAGACAAAGTTGCTTCCATATATACGCTCTTATTTCCATAGTCACCGCTTTTTGAGTAATCCAGGAAATTAGTACCATTGGATTTTGATGCTATAATCAAATTACCTTCATCATCACGTCCTGTAGCAGGTACATAGTAATCCGGTGTCTTTCCACGAGAAACAGTACCTGAAGAAAACCTGTCAAATGAGAATGTACCTTTTACTTTCAATCCAGGAAGCAAAAATTTCAAATCTTGTTCTACAGAAAACAGTGTTTCAATCTTACTGTCACTTCTTCTTTTATATCCACTCTGAGTAGCCCATGCCCAAACGTTTGGCTCCTCTGTTGTCGGTATCTGTCCACTGGAATACTGTGCAGGAAAGCATGAGGTACAGCAACGAACGCTTTCTGGAAAATTTGAGATATATCTTTCGTTGTAGAATTTCTATCTTGCAAATATCCACCAATATTAAAACGTAATTGCGTAGTAGGACTTAATTTCAAATCCACATTAGAACGAACGTTATAACGTTGCAATTTAATAGTAGGATCCCAATCATAGCTTTTATCACGTTTCAAAATACCACGTTCATTATACGCAGCAGCAACAAAAGAATAACGTAATGTCTCTGTACCACCAGAAATATCTACTGTTACACGCTGATTCGAAGCATAATCATTTGCAATTGCATCCATCCAATTCACGTCCGGATATAAATCAGGATCATAGCCTGCACGAGTTTTTGCAATACGATCTGTATATTTAGGCTGTTGTCCTGTATCCATCAAGATATCATCCAAAACCTGCATATAATCTGCCGCACCCAAATACTCGGAAGTTTAACTGGCTGTGTAGCTGCAAATTCAGCCTTTACAGTCACACGAGGTTTACCAACTTGTCCGCGTTTTGTATTAATTAAAATAACACCATTAGCTCCCCGCACTCCATAAACAGCACTTGCAGCAGCATCTTTCAACACAGAAAAAGATTCTATCTCTTCAGGATCAATATTATTCAAATCGCGTTCTATACCATCAATCAAAACCAATGGGTTTTGTCCGGCATCCTGGAATGTACTAATACCACGAATCCAGAAAGAAGAATTATCATATCCCGGTTCACCAGAACGTTGCACAGCTAATACACCGGCAACTGTACCAGCCAGATTATTACTTATTGAACGAGTAGTAGAAACCTTTAACTTAGCAGGCTCAATCGTTGTGATAGAACCAACAACAGACTCTTTCTTTTGTGCGCCATAGGCAACCACTACAACCTCATCTAATTGGCCTACATCCTCTACCATTTGTACATTAACAACCTTTCGGTTATCAACTACCTCTTCTTTAGGCACAAAACCAATATAACGGAAAGAAAGCACAGATTTTCTTTCAGGAACAATAATACTATAATTACCATTCATGTCTGTCAATGCATGCACTGTGGAATCATTTTTCAAAATGATTGTTACACCAATCAAAGGCTCACCTTTTTCATCTGAAACGTTACCTGTTACCTTAATACCCTTTTGTTGTGTAGTTTGTTGTACTTTAGGAGCTTCTGGCACCGAAATAGTAATTTGTCTTCCCGACATCTTATAATTCAGTCCTGTCTCTGAGAACAACTCTTTTAATACAGCATCTATTTTCTTATTGGAAACTGAAATGGAGACTTTGTTATTCAGATTTTTCTGAACATTAGCAGAGTAAATAAAAAATATACTTACTATGTTTTTCGATATAATCTAAAATATCTTTAACTGTGGTATTCTCATATTGTACCGAGAACAAATCTTCTTCGGAATTCCAACTAATAGAATTAGTACCGAATGAAGAGAATGGAATCATAAAAAAGACGTTTATAATGCAAAAAAGCTTAAGTCTTTTCTTTAAGTGTAAAAAAATAGTTTTCTTTACCATAAAAATTTCTTTTTAGGTTAACAATTTTGGATTTATTGATTTAACTAGGGAATTACTATCGGGTAAATACGGCAATATTTATCCGATTTTTTTTGTCATAATGGCAGTCTGTTCTTCATAGGCAAACATATTAAAAGATTAATTAAAAAAAATTATTTATTTAAATATATACTAGTATCACTTTTTTCGATCGTGAATGGCAGGGTTTGCTGAATACATTCAATCACCTCGTCTATATCATCTTTCAAATCTAATTTCCCATACACTTTTTCTTTACCAATAATTGGATCACATTGAATAGATATACCATAGTAGATGCTTAGTCTTTGAATGATCTGCGACAAATCATTACCATTCAATAACATGATCCCCTCTACCCAACTAATATACTCTGCTACATCAACTTGCTTCTGATAAGCAATTGTACCATTTGCTATATTCAACAGATCATTAGGATTCAAACGTGCTTTCTTTTCATTCTTATCAGTAACTTCTACCGCACCTTCCACCAATACAATATTAGTTGCCCCTCCTTTATAATTCGAGATATTGAACTTCGTTCCTAACACTTGCAGTTTAAAATCATCAGACTCCACTATAAAAGGATGTTTCTTATCATGCGCAACTTCCAGGAAAACTTCTCCTTGGGCATAGATTTTACGAATGTCTCCTTTAAAACAACGAGGATAAATCACTTTTGACTGGGAGTTAACGACCAGCCGAGTCCCATCAGACAATTCTACTCTAGCCCTTTTCCCCGCAGGAACAAGTAGCTGATTATATTCTTGTTCCTCTTTGGTTTTCTCTTCTTTCTCTTTTATCACTTGTGAATTGACAGCAACTTTCCCCTCTTTCGAATACTTAATGAAAACATCTTCATCCAAATTAAGCTGTTCCTTGGAAGTAATAAGAGTCACTTCCTCAACAGATTGGCTATCCATTTCTTCAGCAATAGCCTGAAAGTCTAAATTAACACTTCCATTCTGATTTAAAAAATAAATAGTTGAAATACAAATCAAAAAGGAAGCAGCAATAGAAGCTGAAGCAACTAAGAAATATTTCTTTCTGCGCTTCATAGCATCTTTTCGCATCTTTCGTTGAGTCTTCTCTATGATAGAAGATGAATCAATCTTTTCCTGCGCACAATTTTGCCAAAAGAATTTCAACTTCTCAGCATCAGGCATAGAAGTAAAATCATCCTCAATATTTTCTTGAGAATTCAATTTACTAAATAAATCTGCGAGACGATGGTATTCTTTCAAGCTCATAATCCTTTTTTAATGTTGTTCTATAGATAAAGACGCAACTAAAAAAAATCTCCCAGTCAAAAATGTATTTTTTTTCATTTTTCTGAGAAAACAAATAAAAGTAGGATTAGCTATGTGAAAAATAAGGCATTAATAAGCAGGAGAGTAAAAAATTTAGCTCTTGCGAGATTTCAGATTCAATCTTTTAGCAATTTCATCTAACGCAAAAGCAATATGGTTATTAATAGTCTTCACTGATATGTTCAACATATCTGCGATATCTTTATAGGGAAGTCCGTCTATTTTTGCCAAGAAAAAGACATGTTTACACTTGGGAGGAAGTTGTTGAATGGCGTCATTAATTTTAGCCATTTCTTCTTTACTAATCATCTCTTCGGCTGGAGATTGAACCGGCTCAAAAATAAAATCTTCGATATCATCAAATGACAATTCATACTTTCCAGTTTCCTTCCTCAAAAAAAGAAATCGCTTTTCGATAGGTGATTGTCTGGATCCAAGCATTCATATTGCCAATTTCAGCCAGACTTTTTCTATTTTTCCAAACTTCAAAAAAAACATCACTCACAATCTCTTCAGCTGACTCCTTCTGGCCAAGTAGCGCAAATGTATAGTGATATAAACGCGAAGAATAATGCTCCATAAAACGATTGAAAGCAATTTCATCGCCGTCTACTATTCTACATATTTCATTATTCTCAAGTTTCACAGAAGTATTTATAGATTATTTCCAATTAACAAAATTGAGCCAAATATAGCAGTATCGTATCAATTACGAAAATAAAACACCATAAAAAGGCATTAAAAGTTATCAATTATAGAAAAATGGCTATAATAAAAACATTACCATTTAGCTATAAAAGTCTCTTACTTAGATAACGTACAGGATACCATACGGAAAGAAATCCGACTGCTAAAACGGTGATAAAGATTAATACGACATCCCAAGCGTGAACGCTGACAGGATAGGCGTCTACAACAAAAGTACCACCACCGCCCCCCAATGAAATTATACCGAATTTCTGTTGGATAAAACATAGGATTAAGCCCAGGACAATACCGGAAATAGCGCCAAAAAGAGAAATAAGACGTCCTTCAAAGAGGAATATTCGGGAGATGAGTTTATCACTAGCTCCAAGACTCCGCAAAGTTACTACATCATCCTTCTTATCCAAAATCAACATGGAAAGAGAACCTATTACATTAAAACAGGCAATCATTAAAATAAAAGTGAGGAACAAATAAGAGATTAGCTTCTCTATCTCCATAATACGGAAAACATCTGCCTGCTGCTGATAACGATTCTGAACAACAAAATCATCACCTAGTATGTTTTCTATTTTAGATTGTACCGATGAAGTATTTACATTAGATTTCAATTTCAATTCCATCGCAGAGACTTCTGTTGTATAATCCAGAAGCTGGCGAAGAAAATCGAGAGAAGTCAAAATATATTTTCCATCATATTCTTGCTGATTCACCACAAATACGACACCTGGCGAATATAGATAATCACGGTTAAAAGAAGCGCCGGGATTTGCCATGTTCACTTTGGCATTTCGCTTGGGAAGATATACCTGAAGAGGATCGACAAACTCCAAACCAGTTCCCAAAGTCGCAACCAGTTCCACTCCCATGACGCCGTAATTCACAATAGAATCATGAAGAACAAATTCACCTGCGCCATAGAGTATACTGTCTATGGCCGTCAACTCTTCAAAATTATCTTCCACCCCTTTTAGTACAACCATAGCCTGACGGTCCTTGTATTGCACCATTGCATTTTCTTCAAGTGTTTCTGTAAACACCTCCACTTCAGGAAGTGCACAAACGGCACGAATCCGTTCATCTTGTGCATCAAAGACTTTTCCTTCACGAACCGTTATTTTCAACTGCGGATCAAAAGCCGTAAAAAAGCTGGCCACCATATCCTGAAAACCATTAAAAACGGAAAGAGTGCAAACCAAAGCAAGTGTAGCAAGGGCTACCCCACATACGGAAATACCGGATATGATATTAATAGCATTATGCTTTTTCTTTGAGAAAAGATAACGCCTGGCTATATAAAAAGGGAAGTTCACCTCTGCAATGAATTATTTCACTTCAGCAATGAATCTATTTTCTCAATATAATCCAATGAATCATCCACAAAAATTTCAGTTCAGGAATGATACGTAGTTGGTGACGTACACGAGTCCCAAGCTCATAACGAATGGATTTCATATTGTTATTGATATTCTTCACCATCTCTTCCGCTTTCTCCGAAGGAAAAACACTAAGGTAGACACGGGCAATACTCATATCAGGACTGATACGAACTGCGCTAACAGAGACCAATGTACCTGGCATGGACTTTGTTTGAAGCAGGAATATCTCACTTAGCTCTTTCTGCAACAGGCGAGATATCTTATTCTGTCTGGTTGTTTCCATAAATCTACTCTTTTATCTTACTTTTTTCTTATGATCGTTAATCCGTCACGCAAAGGAAGTATTACTTTTTCCACTCGCACATCTTGTGCTACCAAATCATTAAAGGCTTTAATACCAATTGTTTGAGCGTCCGTATTGCGAGGCTGTTCAAGCACATGCCCGTCCCACAAAGTATTATCAGCAATGATATATCCGCCTTCGGAAAGATACGCCAATGTCATCTCGTAGTATTCAATATACTTACGTTTATCACCATCAATAAAAGCCATATCAAAAGTAACACCTAAACGCGGAACAAGTTCTAAAGCATCACCTATATAAAAACGAATTTTATCGGCAAATGGTGATTTTTCCAACCATGGACGGGTAAAATCCTCTTGTTCATCATTGATCTCAAACGTATGCAACAGTCCACCTTCCGGCAGACCTTCCGCCAAACAAAGGGCGGAGTAGCCGCTATACGTTCCGATTTCCAATATCTGACGAGGCTGAATCATTTCTACAAACATCTTCAGCATCCGTCCCTGCAAATGCCCGGAAGCCATACGAGGACGGAGCAGTTTTACATGTGTGTCCCGGTAGAGCGATTTCAAGTAATCGCTCTCGGGATCAATATGCTGCAAAATATATTCGTCTATCGATTCGGTTTCCTGCATAAAACAAATCTTTACGAATTACAGATAGCGGTTATTGTTAGGTAATACAGTCTCCTCTGCATGTTTCAACGCATCTTCCACTACATTGATTTCGAGGAATGAGGTCTTTGTTCCTGCCTTACCACTACTTAAATAACCTACCATATCGGAAGGCTGCAAACGGCCTTCTTTCAACAGACGACGCAATGCCGCAAAGTAATACTGCTGTCCGTTAGCCAATTCCGGCATATAGATAGCTTCCACACCATAAGACAAAGCCAAATGACGCATTGTCTTTTCTTTATAGCAGATAGCCAACACCGGATACTTTCCACGGAAAGCAGCCAGATTACGAGCAGTGCGTCCGCTATAACTATCAGTGATAATAGCACGTATTTTTAGTTTAGATGTAGCCTTAACAGCTTGTTTAGCAAGAAATGCCGTAACATCATTACTATTTTCATCCAAAGGAATGCGAATATCGTTTTCCTCCAACTTATCCTTCTCAGCCTGAGCTGCAATCTTAGTCATCGTTTTCACTGCCTCTACCGGATACTTACCATAAGCGGTTTCCCCACTCAACATCAAAGCATCCGTACGATAGTAGATTGCATTGGCAATATCAGTCACTTCCGCACGAGTCGGACGAGGATTATTGATCATTGTATGAAGCATTTGAGTAGCAACAATTACCGGCTTCTTTGCCAGAATACACTTGCGAATCAATACACGCTGGATTCCCGGAATACGTTCTTGAGGCACTTCGATACCCAAGTCACCACGGGCAACCATTACGCCATCTGCCACTTCCAGGATTTCATCGATATTATCCACCCCTTCCTGATTCTCAATCTTAGCAATAATCTTAATATCACTATTATGTGCATCCAGAATTTCACGTATGTCAAGTACATCCTGACGGTTGCGCACGAAAGAGTGAGCGATAAAATCGATATCCTTTTCGATAGCATAAAGAATATTGTTACGGTCTTTTTCCGTTAATGAAGGAAGATTGATGCGAACACCCGGGACATTTACGCTTTTACGGCTTCCCAAAGTAGCATCGTTCTTAACTTCACACAGCAAATAACCATCCGTCTTATCAATAACTTCCAGTTCCAGATCGCCATCATCAATCAGAATCGTACCGCCTATATTCAGGTCAGACACAAAGTTCGGATATGAAACAGCAATACACTCACGAGTTGTTTCCAAATCCGGATTACCTACAATCTTTACTTTCTCTCCTATTTTATATGGAATCGGCTCTGCATTAGCCGTCGTACGAACTTCCGGACCTTTTGTATCCATCAAAATCGCAATACGGTTGGACACAGCACGTACATTTGCAATCAAAGCTTCAAAACCTTCACGGCTAGCGTGCGCTGTATTCATACGCACTACATTCATCCCAGCTTCAAACAACTGTTTTATAAAATCCACATCACAACGTCTATCCGAGATGGAAGCCACAATCTTAGTCTGTTTCAATAACATAGTCTTTCTACCTATTATATATTATTACCTTATTTATTATCTATCCAATAAAGCCTCCAAAGCCAAACGGTACGAATTTAGCCCAAAGCCACAAATCACTCCTTTACAAGCACAAGCAATCATCGATACGTGCCGGAAAGACTCGCGACTATGCACATTGGAAATATGCACCTCAATCACCGGAGATGTCACAGAACGAATAGCATCCTGCAAAGCTATGGAAGTATGTGTATACGCACCTGCATTCAAGATTATACCATCCACATCAAATCCCACCTGCTGTATGCAGTCTATCATTTCTCCCTCGATGTTCGATTGAAAATAGTCGATCTCCACGTCAACGTATCTTTTGCGAAGATCAGCCAAGTAATCTTCAAATGTAACGCTTCCGTAAATGGAAGGTTCACGCTTACCCAACAGATTAATATTCGGGCCATTAATAATTTGTATCTTCATCGCGCAATCCTGTTTTTTTATACCTTTGTATCTGAAAGAATGTGCAAAGGTAGAAAAAAGAAATGGAAATCAACGAAAAAAAGCATAAGAAGGAACAACAAGAGCTGATAATCAGGAAGTATCAGCAGTATCTCAAACTGGAAAAGTCCTTATCTCTTAATACGCTGGATGCCTATCTGACGGATCTGGACAAACTGATGAGCTTTCTGACATTGGAAGGGATTTACGTATTGGACGTATGCCTGTCCGATCTTCAACGTTTTGCGGCCGGATTACATGACATCGGTATTCATCCCCGTTCACAAGCCCGCATCTTATCAGGAATCAAATCATTTTTCCGTTTTCTCATCCTCGAAAACTATCTGGAAGCAGACCCCAGTGAACTATTAGAAGGCCCTAAAATAGGTTTCAAACTTCCCGAAGTACTGACTGTGGAGGAAATTGACCGGATTATCTCCGCCGTCGACCGCAGCAAAGCTGAAGGACAGCGAAACAGAGCTATTTTAGAAACACTATACAGCTGCGGACTTCGGGTATCAGAACTTATCACCCTTAAACTATCCGACCTCTATTTTGATGAAGGCTTTATCAAAGTAGAAGGAAAAGGAAGCAAACAACGACTCGTACCAATCTCCCCCCGGGCTATTAATGAAATAAAGCTTTACATCACAGACCGTAACCAGATTGAAGTGAAAAAAGGGCATGAGGATTTCGTTTTCGTCAGTCAGCGGAGAGGCAAAGGTCTTTCCCGAATTATGATCTTTCATATGATAAAAGAATTAGCACAAAAAGCGGGCATTACCAAAAACATCAGTCCGCACACTTTCCGGCACTCCTTTGCCACTCATTTACTGGAAGGTGGAGCTAATTTGAGAGCCATTCAATGTATGCTCGGACATGAATCCATTGCGACAACGGAAATCTATACCCACATCGACCGCAATATGCTTCGCAGTGAGATTATCGAGCATCATCCCCGAAATATCAAGTATAGGAAAGAAAAAGAGGAGTTATTTCATTAAATTATGATAAAATCGCCCCCTTATCTATATAATTATATTAAGAATTAATATCTTTGCGTTACTTTTTCTACGTAAGTAGAAGAAGATTTGTGAATAGACGATATTTCAATTACAAACATTTAATTTATACCTAAAATGACTAAGAAGTTGTACTTGCCTTTACTCATGGCAATGGTTGTTGCATTATTCTCTTCTTGCAGCAAAAAAATGGGTCCGCTGTCAGCTGATTACTTCACTGTTACTCCGCAAGTGCTGGAAGCAGTAAGTGGTAAAGTTCCTGCTACCATCAATGGTAAATTCCCTGAAAAGTATTTCAACAAAAAGCGGTTGTAGAAGTTACTCCGGTTTTGAAATGGAATGGCGGCGAAGCTAAAGGCCAACCAGCTACTTTCCAAGGTGAAAAAGTGGAAGGTAACGACCAGACTATCTCTTACAAGATGGGCGGTAGCTACACGATGAAAACTTCTTTTGACTATGTTCCTGAAATGGCTAAGTCCGAGTTATACCTCGAATTCAAAGCTACTATCGGAAAGAAAGTGGTAACTATTCCTGCTGTGAAAATAGCTGATGGTGTAATCTCTACTTCTGAATTAGTAAACAATACATTAGGTAACGCTAACCCTGCATTGGGCGAAGACGCTTTCCAACGTATCATCAAAGAAAAACACGATGCCAACATCATGTTCTTGATCCAACAAGCTAACATCCGTTCCAGCGAATTGAAGACTGCTAAAGAATTCAACAAAGAAGTAGCTAACGTTAACGAAGCTGCTAACAAGAAGATCAGCAACATCGAAGTTTCTGCATACGCTTCTCCTGATGGTGGTGTAAGCTTGAATACTACTCTTGCTGAAAACCGTGAAGGCAACACAACTAAGATGTTGAGCAAAGACCTGAAGAAAGCAAAAATCGACGCTCCGATCGATGCTAAATATACTGCACAAGACTGGGAAGGTTTCCAAGAACTGGTTTCTAAATCTAACATCCAAGACAAAGAGTTGATTCTCCGCGTTATTGCAATGTACCAAGATCCTGCTCAAAGAGAAAGCGAAATCAAAAACATCTCCGCTGTATACAAAGAATTGGCTAACACAATTCTTCCTCAATTGCGTCGTTCTCGTTTGACTTTGAACTATGAAATCATCGGTAAGTCTGACGAAGAAATCGCTAAGTTGGCTTCTTCTAATCCTTCTGAACTGAACGTAGAAGAATTGCTGTATGCTGCTACACTAACTAGCGATCCTGCTAAACAAGAAGCTATCTATGCTCAAGCTACCAAACAATTCCCGAACGATTACCGTGGTTACAACAACTTGGGTAAATTAGCTTACCAGGCTGGTAACATTGACAAAGCAGAATCTTACTTCAAGAAAGCTGCCAGCGTTAATGCTACTCCTGAAGTTAACATGAACTTAGGTTTGATCTCTTTGATGAAGGGTGACAAAGCTGCTGCAGAAGCATACTTCGGTAAAGCTGCCGGCACAAAAGAACTTGGCGAATCTATGGGTAACCTGTACATCGCTCAAGGTCAATATGAAAGAGCAGTAAACTCATTCGGTGACTCTAAGACTAATAGTGCCGCATTGGCTCAGATCCTTGCTAAGGACTACAACAAAGCTAAAAACACATTGGCTAACGTAGAAAGACCTGATGCTTACACTGACTACCTGATGGCAGTTTTAGGTGCTAGAACTAATAATTCTTCTATGGTAACAAGCAGCTTGAAGAGCGCAGTTGCTAAAGATTCTTCATTAGCTAAGAAAGCAGCTACTGACTTGGAATTTGCTAAATTCTTCACAAATGCAGATTTCATGAACATCATTAAATAAGAGAATTACCACTCTATTTTAAATATTAAGAATTGCCTGTCATTATAAATGACGGGCAATTCTTTTTTTTTATCTGTAAAAACCGTACTTTCGCAGAAAAGAAATCAAAGCAATGAAAAAGAGTAGCATTTTAATCCTCATAATCATTTGTCTATGCAGTTGTGGTAAATCTTCAAAGAAGGTTAGCATAACCGGGGAAATCAAAGGTCTGGGCACAGATACGCTTTATCTGTATGGAATGGATGAATCATTCGACCGGATAGATACCATTTTCGCGAAGAACGATAAATTCTCTTATACAGCTTCAATAGACACCATTACTTCTGCCTTTTTACTTATTGACAATCAGACAGAATATCCAATCTTCCTTGACAAAGGAAATCAGATCAAAATAAAAGGAGATATCAATCACCTGGAATATCTGGATATCAATGGTAATATATATAATGAAGAGTTTACAACCTTTCAAAAAGAACTAAATAGCCTGCCTACCCCATCCGAGAAAGATTTAGAGCAAAAAGCTGAAGAATTCATTATGAAGCATCATTCTTCTTTTGTCAGCCTCTACTTGTTGGATAAATACTTTGTTCAGAAAGATTCGCCCGATTTCAACAAAATAAAGAAGCTAATTGAAGTCATGACAGGAATATTGCAAGACAAGCTGTATATCGAACAACTCAATGAAGCCATCTCGCTGTCAGAGAAAACAGAGACAGGCAAATATGCCCCCTTCTTCAGTCTATCTAACATAAAAGGAGAAAAAATTACCCGCACATCAGAAGACTTCAAAGAGAAAGAACCTTTTAATCAACTTCTGGGCTTCTTGGGGAGATAGTATTTCCAATCACCAAAGCAATACCGAGTTAAAAGAGATCTATCAGAAATATAAGAAGAACAAACATATAGCCATGCTCGGTATCTCCCTTGATATGGATAAACAAGAATGGCAGGATGCTATAAAACGTGATACGCTCAATTGGGAGCAAGTCTGTGATTTTGGCGGACTAAATTCCGAAGTAGCCAAACAATACGCCATCAAGCAAGTTCCCAGCAACATTCTTCTGTCGGCAGACGGTAAGATTCTCGCGAAAAACCTCAAAGGAGAACAATTGAAGAAGAAAATTGAGGAAGTAGTCACTGCTGCTGAAGAAATGGAAAAACAAGACAATAAGAAGAAAAAATAATCAATAATCAAACGTGTTAATTAAAGTATTCGGAGCGGCTGTTCAAGGGATTGATGCAACACTCATCACAATCGAAGTTAACAGCTCGCGCGGCTGTATGTTCTATCTCGTCGGCCTTCCGGATTCTGCGGTCAAAGAAAGCCATCAACGTATTATTTCCGCATTGCTGGTGAATGGTTATAAAATGCCCACTAGCAATATAGTAGTCAACATGGCACCAGCCGACATCCGTAAAGAGGGTTCAGCTTATGACTTGCCTCTTGCCATCGGGTTGTTAGGAGCTAATGAAACAATCTCTTCCGAGAAGTTTTCCCGCTATTTGTTAATGGGCGAACTAAGTCTGGACGGAAGTATACAGCCTATCAAAGGTGCGCTTCCCATTGCTATTAAAGCGCGCGAAGATGGTTTCGAAGGACTAATCATCCCCCAACAAAACGCACGGGAAGCTGCCGTTGTCAATCAATTAAAAGTATACGGAGTCAGTAATATCAAGGAGGTCGTCGAATTCTTCAATAATGAACGCGAATTAGAGCCGACTGTTGTTAATACACGGGAAGAATTCTATCAACAACAGACGAACTGCGACTTGGATTTTGCAGACGTTAAAGGGCAAGAGAATGTAAAAAGGGCACTAGAAGTTGCAGCAGCCGGAGGGCATAACTTAATAATGGTAGGTGCTCCGGGTAGCGGTAAATCGATGATGGCCAAACGCCTTCCTTCCATTCTTCCTCCTCTTTCACTGGGTGAAAGTCTGGAAACCACCAAGATACATTCAGTTGCCGGACAACTAAAACGCGGGTCATCATTGATTTCCCAACGCCCATTCCGCGACCCTCACCACACAATTTCCCAGGTGGCGATGGTTGGCGGAGGTAGTTTTCCACAACCCGGAGAAATCAGTCTGGCACATAATGGGGTACTTTTCTTAGATGAATTGCCGGAATTCAACCGAGGAGTGCTGGAAGTGTTGCGCCAACCATTGGAAGACCGCCAGATCACTATTTCCCGCATCAAAAGTACTATCAGCTATCCGGCCAATCTGATGCTGATTGCATCCATGAACCCATGCCCCTGTGGATATTACAACCATCCGACAAAAGCATGCGTATGCAGCCCCGGACAGGTTCAAAAGTACTTGAATAAGATATCCGGTCCATTATTAGATCGCATCGACATTCAGATAGAGATTGTACCTGTACCCTTTGATAAGATTTCCGATCAAAGGCAGGGAGAATCGAGCAATCTCATCAGGCAACGAGTAATAAAAGCCCGTCAAATGCAGGAAAAACGATACACCGAATATACCGGAATCTATTGCAATGCACAAATGAACAGCAAACTGCTTGCAATGTATGCTCAACCGGATGCCAAAGGACTCGCATTGCTAAAAAATGCAATGGAACGACTCAATTTATCGGCCCGAGCCTACGACCGGATTTTAAAAGTTGCCCGTACAATCGCCGATTTGGAAGGAGCAGAACAAATACTCCCCAATCATTTGGCAGAGGCTATCAGTTATCGGAATCTCGACAGAGAGAACTGGGCTGGATAATAACAATGAATACAAACAGAAGAGAATTATTTCATCGATAACACTATCTTTTTTCATATATTTGTTTTACATTTGTAACAAATAAATAAATTCTAATATGAGAAAATCGATAATAGCTATTTTAATGACATTTTGTTTGAGTATAATGACTTATGCTCAAACTCCCCGAGACAGAGCCACAGAATTAAAAAAACAAGCGCAAAGCAGTCTCAACAAAAAGATTACATCAAAGCACGTTACTTATTCAAAAAGGCATACGAAGCATTTGCAACCCGCGAAAACTATCCACAGGCAATAGAATGTGGTGTTCAGGCGAATGCTTTATACGTCAGAGAGAACTTTTACAAAGAAGGATTCGAACTTTGTCGTGACATGGACCAACTTATATGGGCCGGAGAGCAAAATCAAAAGAAAGTCTTTTATGACCTCCGCTTCCTCGTGAACAAGGAGCGGTTGCAGATGTACACGGCACTTAAAAATCCAGCTCAGGCAAAAACACAGCTGAATAAACTGGAAGAAACTGCTAACCTTGCCAAGAATGACTCACTGACAGAGGTTTTACTGTATACAAAAGCCAACTATTACTATACATTTAACCAAAACACACAAGGTGATGCCTGTTTCCGCAAGCTGATTAATCAATACAAGGAAAAGAAAGACTACGCCAAAGTGAGTGATTGCTACAAGAACCTTATCGGAATTGCCCGTAAAGCCAATAACGCCCCTTTAATGGAACGCACCTATGAAAGTTACATCGTTTGGACAGACTCCGTGAAAGCACTGACAGCTCAAGACGAACTGAATGTACTGAAAAGGAAATATGACGAAAGCCAACTGACTATACAAGAAAAAGACGACACGCTATCAGCCAAACAATACATCATTATAGGTCTGTGTGTTCTTGTAGTCATCCTCGTAGCCGGACTGGTAATACTGGCCGCCATATTACTGAAATTTATCGCCGGCAATCGCAAATTAAAGAAAAGTGTGAAGATTGCCAATGAGCATAACGAACTAAAAACCAAATTCATACAGAACATATCTTCACAGATGGAGCCGACTTTGAATACATTGGCTACTTCTGCGAATGAACTTTTTACAGAAAGCCCCTCAAGAAGCGAGCCAGATGCAGAGCCAAGTCGCTGCTCTGAAGAAATTCAGCGATGCTATCCAGGAACTGTCTTCATTAGAGAATTCATTAACCGAACTCTATGAATTGGGTGAAATCAACGTAGGTACTTTCTGCGAAAATGTAATGGATAAGGTTAAGGAGCATATAAAAATAGATGTTACTCCTTCAGTTAATGCTCCCAAACTTCAGGTAAAGACAAACAAGGAACAACTGGAACGTATCCTTCTCTATTTACTGAAAAATGCAGCCTTCTACACCGAACAAGGACGTATCAGCCTTGAGTTCAAGAAACGTGGTGCACACACTCATCAGTTTATCGTGACGGATACGGGAATCGGTATTCCGGCAGAGCAACAGGAAAATATCTTCAAGCCTTTCACGGAAGTGAAAGACCTCACTACAGGAGATGGGCTAGGATTACCAATCTGCTCACTTATCGCCGCCAAGATGAACGGTAGCCTGACACTAGATACCGGCTATACCAAAGGAACCCGTTTCATACTGGAACTTCACGTCTAAATTTTGCATAAAACGAATAACTTGTATCATTAGATTACTTCCTAATTTATTTATTATAGTTACCTCCGACAGGCACTATTCCAAGCTTTTGTTTTGAAGTATACAAAAATATGGACAGGTTCATACATAAACGCATCTCATATTTATAATAAACTTTGGAGTAGTTTATTATAAACGGTATCCATGTTTATTAGAAACTCCAAAAGCTGATTTCCGGCTTTTTATTTCTATTTTTTACAACAAGAAGGCTGCAAATTTTGTAAAATCTGCAGCCTTCTTGCTTATATCCAGCCTACCATTCTCAGTGTATACTAGAAATATTCTCTATATTTGTTGTAATATTATATCATTTAAGTTACTAGTTTCATACTCTTTTATCTGCTATCTACAAGGTTTAGATTCTTTTTTCGACTATAAAGATACAACATTTAAAGGCATTTGTCAAGAGATACATCTTATAAAATACCTCCTCCAAGCATTTATAAAAAGTATTGTCCTTCTTCTTTTAACCTTTTACGCAACAAAACAGTATCAATTTTATGAACGTCATTCCTTGCCTGTTTGATGGCATGCACAGCAGCCATTCCAGCAGCTTCCCCCGTCACCAGACAAGGAGGCATTACCCGCAAACTTCCAAAAGCCTCTTCATCGGTAGAAATACAACGACCAGCCACCAACAGATTCTTTAATCCTTTGGGTGTCAGACAACGATAAGGGATTCCATGCGACTCTCCTTTTTTGTAACGTGTCTCCTTATGTCCTGGTTTATGAACATCAATATAGTAACAGTTGCGTCCGATCTCATCTTCAAACGTTTTGCGTTCCAGCCAGTCCTGGAAAGTAAACGTATAATCCCCTTCAATCCGACGGCTATCTCTGACTCCCAGCAAGGAGGCAGTCTTCACTACAAAAGCACTGCCAAAAGCTTTGGGACGCACTTCTTTCAGTGCTTCCAAATATTGCTCTGCTATCTGCCTACCGATAGCCATTGCCCGCGTAGTATCCCATGGATCGGTCGAATCAACATTATCAATATGCCCTGCATTGAACTGAACCACATCCGGACCAATCAGATTACTATTGAAATGTTTGCCTATCAATGGATATTTTCCGGACTTAATCACATCATAAATAGGACTATTCTTGTTACTCGTATGTAATGAAGGGCCTATGAGATTATAGTGATAGCTATCGACATTGGCAAACGAGAAACATAAAGTAGAACTTTGCACTACTCCATCCTCTCCTCCTTTTTTAAAGGAAGCACCTGCCCATGCAGCCACATCACCATCTCCTGTTGCATCAATAAAGACTTTCGCCTTGAATGCGACAAGTCCGGATTTATTTGCCACAATGATAGCGTCTATTGTATCATTTGCTGACATCTCAACGGCTGCAACCCTCGAAAAGAAAAGAACCTGAGCTCCCGAATCAGCGACCATTTGATCATAAACCTGCATCAGATATTCGGGATTTATGTTCACCCAGTTCAACTTCTGTTTTCTCTCATGAGGCACTCCTTTTTTTGATGCCTCGAATATCTTTTCCGCCAATCCCCTATAAATGATTTTCTCACCATCCGAAAACGGACACCATGCCGGAACCATCCCTGCAGTTCCCATACCACCAAGTTGCCCCATTGCCTCAATCAATAAAGTCTTAGCACCTTCCCTAGCTGCAGAAATTGCAGCGGTACATCCACCAGGTCCACCACCGATTACAATAACATCCCATTGATCGTCCACGGCAATCTTAGTATTCTTCAGACGTATTTTAGACTGTGGGGTATCGCCATTCACATTAAGAGCAGGAACTGCAAAAGCAGCACTAAGCAGCCCGGCTTTTTTTAAGAAAATCTCTTCTAGACGTCATTACAAATTAATTTATTAGAATTACTTTTTCATAAAAGTCTCTGCACGCCCTGGTGTAAACAGCTCCCACAAAGAAGCAACAGTCCATCCGGGTGCAAAAATATCATTATAGTATCCTTTACCATTCTTTCCGTAATCCCAACTTGCATGTTGGACAACCTCCGGATAATAACCCACCTTTGCAATACCGCACATATGCCCTTCATAAGGTAATAATTGGCGCATAGAAGTTGAAATTACTTCTGCAAAATCTGAAAAGCGAGACTCGTTATACTCGTTCGACAGCCAACGAAGTACATCGGCAAATTCAAACACAAAGACATCGATATGATTATTTTCTACCGATACATTTCCCCAGCCACGTGTTTTCAAACCAATATCACCCAGCATCTGACCGGGAGCAAAAGGAACATCCCACAAATAATACCACGATAAGGCAAAATAAGCGGCTTGCTTTGTCAGATCAGCATAATGTTTATGTTCCTCTCCCTTAGTAACCAATGAAAGATAATAAGTAGCAGTTGCAGCATAAAGAGATGCCTCCTTATCTTCACAGTTGGCATCAAGTGTAGACGAGAAATAATCTGCTTTAGAAATCAATTCTTTCTCCAGATAACCTGCAGTCCGCTTAGCACTATCCAGATAACGCTTATCCTTGAAATACTTATATCCCATCACCAAAGGCAATGTAGCAGAAGGAGTGCTTCCCCCACTTTTATCTACAATAGTGAAATCGTCACGAAACTTACGTGGAAAACTGCCGTCAGCATTTTGCAATTGCAGAAACATATCCAGCATTTTCTTCAATCGTTGTTCCCATTCCGGATGTTTACGTCCTTTTTTTCTTTTTCATAAGCCAGGAAATGGAAGATTGCATAAAGCCCTTCTGACTGACGACGGATGCTATGAACAGGATCTTCAGAATTCTTATCAAAATTAACCGATTCCTTGAAAAAGCCTGCCTCTGTGAAACCATTCTTCAGGTAACTATCAAAGACTTTAGTACTATTAGCCTTCAAATCCTCCCGGTTACATTCCCAGCCATATTCCCAAGCATTGAATGCATTCAGAAGAACACGACCGATAAAACCGACCTCTGCCTGCCCATTACTTGTACATGCGTCTGTCCTAAGATGTATGCCCGAATTATATACCAATGGATATTTATCAACAAAACTACTTACAAAGAATTGGCTAAGAGTCTGCTTCATATACTCAATTGAGTAGGGAGTATCAACAGGCTTGGGAGAATATGTATCATAACAATATTCCCAGGTATGGCTGCACAAAATCAGAATAGTCTTTGGCTTCACCTTCAACAATTTGCCAGGTCAACAAAATAGTTTCTCCTTTTTTCAAAGCTGATAAGCAGTCACAGCCGGAGCTAATGTCAATTTACGAATATAACTTTTGGGAGCTTCCCGATAAGGAAAACCGAAAGAAAGAGTAGCAACACCACCTTTATTTTCAAATCCGGTATACCCCAAAAGATGTCTTATCCGAAAGAATAATCTCACCTTCCCGATGCGTGGCCAAAGTCTGTTTACAAACTTATCCAGTCTGTTGACAGTCATAAAACGTTGTGTCCTTCTCACAGAAAATTCCCGTAAGAGGTGCACTTAACCTGTCTTCGCTTACAATCCAACTATCAGATGTATGGAATGAAGGGGCCTCTTTGGGTGAACGAAGATTACGTCGATACCAGAATCCGGGCATGTAGAACAGGCAGTCATCATGACGGAAGCCGGTTGCCATCTGTTGATTGTAATTAAAATAGACATCTTCCAATGCAGTGATAGATACACTAATACGTAGCCCATCATTACCAGTAACTATATTTTTGAGACACAGTCAATGGCATCTTTTCCGAATTCTCCAAATAATAAGTGCCATTATTATTCTGCGATTTCTGAAAAGTCAATGGATAGTGTTTCGCTCCATTTCCTGGTACCTTCAAAGAAATAGATGCAGAAATCGATTCCGGCACATTATCAAAAGCCTCAGCAATAGTGGCACATGCCACAAAAGCCATCCCACAAAGTAAATATTTCAAACTCATATAAAACATGATTGCGAATCAGCCTGTCTGATTCCGTTTGTACTAAATTGTTGAACCAAAGTTAAGGAACATCCTTCACATTGAATAAAAAGAAATTGAGCTATAAATAAAAAAATTATCCAAATCAAAAGAAATATCTCCCAAAAGCCTCAATTACTACTCAATACCGGAACAATTACTTTTCCATTAGAGCGGCAGCACACCACAGATAAGGTCCCTGCCCATGATAATCACCCGTGCGGCGCGGACGGTCATAATAATACTGTTTACTGTTCTTCTTATTCGTGCCCACGCAAATTTCTCTCACTTGATTTTTATCATTAAGATATGAGACTAAAGCTATCCACGCCTTACGAGCAGCAGGAGCATATTCTTCAGCATTCAACCATCCATTCTTAACTCCCTTGATAAAAGCAAAAAGTGAACATAGCCGATCCTGATGTTTCAGTCCAACAGTCAGACTGGTCAATCAACTGATTCCACAAGCCCTCCGGATTCTGATATTTCTTCAGACTTTCCATCATTGTCCGATAGCCCTGCAAAATACGAGGACGGTCTTTGTGATTTTTAGGCAAACACTGAAGTAATTCCGTCATTCCGGCAGCCATCCATCCATTACCACGTCCCCAATAAAAAGGAACGTCCGGTGCATGGTAGAAAAAGCCCATTCGGGCGTTGCAACTCATCTAAATAAAGCACCATTTCTTTGGCTGCACGATCAATATATTTTTTATCCTTCGTCACTTTATAAGCACGAGTCTGCACAATTGTAATCATATACATATCATCAATCCACAAACGTGTTTGCCAGGAATATCCTTTTTCAGCCCATTCCTTTTCCTCCGGTTTCGCATTTGCAGGCACTTTCCATTGAGAATCGGCATAAGGCAATCCTAAATACCAATATTTCTTATCCTTCGTCACAAGATATAACTCAAGTGGCAAACTCCCAAACATATTCACATCAACATGATTCATAATAGGTTGCAACGCTTTCTCCTCGGTAAACAGAGGTTCAAACTTATCTTGCAAACGATTGAGAAGTTCTTTATCTTTTGCAAGATAAGCATACCGTAAAGCCCCGTTCCAATAGAAAGTCTCCGGATAACCAATCCATTTTCCGACATGAAGCGCATGTTTCTCTGTCAGAAAACGATAGGCCAATCGCTTACCTATTTCCTCCGAGTAGAGCCTTCCGGAAAGTCTTTCAACATACTTTTTTGAGCAAACAACAACTGAAAAGGAATAAAAAATAATAATATTAATACCTTCTTATACATAAATACCTAATCTTTATTTATTCAACAATATATCTTTCGATTCAACATTATATCCATCTACCCGCAATAGCATCTTATCCACCCCTTCTTTACAATCCACCTGAAAACGGATTTCTTTAGATTCGCCGGGCATCAAATAAAAATATCCGTCATCAAAATAAGCTGGCCGAATGGGCGCATCTGTTTTGCATTCCTCAAAGTCAATGCTATTGCGGCTGCCAGATATTGTCCTGGATTTTTCACAATAAGTTTACCCTCATAATGATTTGCTTTTTTCGCAAAATTCTTCACAGATACATTCACCGAAGAAATCGGCAAATCAGTCAGGACCTTTCCGTCCCATTCTTTTTGATTGAGCCAATAGACATTATCATCCAACAACTTTCCATTATTTGTTGTCAATACCAGCTTTACCCAACTGAAATCAGGAAGACCTTTTATATCCTCTAATTGTGCTACAGGAGTCAGTGCATTAGCTGTCACATGACTTACCTTCTGTTGTGAGGAACGTATCTTTTTTCCTACTTTATCGTAAACCGCGACTTCCACTTTCAAATTCCGATATTCTTTCAGCATAGTATTAATAATATCCACTTTATGTTGACTATTAAGACTCATCTGAATATGAAGAGGACGGCACGCCTTTTGAGTGCCATAATAGGCACCGGCAGTTTCGCCATTTGAACTGTAATTCTGCCAAACCATACTGGGCCATGCAGGATGGCTCATCCACAATAGCACCCCGGAAGCATCATTCCACATCTTACTATTCCATGCTTCAAAAATAGCCCGATGGCTTTCGTAATTAATCAATTGTGCTTTCCGACAGAAATCATCTAAATTATCAGAAGGTCCTAATTTACGGTCCATTCCTTCCTTATAAAGCTCACTAAAAGTCTTACTACCATATCTATGATTATGCCAGTCGTGATAATACCAAACATCACTAATGGGCCATGTATCCTCTTCCGCCATAAACTCACGAACAGTTTCAGCCGTAGGCAGAGAAGGAGTACCCACTTCGGATCGGAATCCTCCTGCTAAAGAACGGTAGTACCAGCCTGCATCAAACTGATAACGCCAAGGCCCGCTTCCTGAACTATTCAATGAACGGGAATTTCCTGTATAATGCCTGCTGCCGTCCTCTTTAGCTAAAGTGGCGGACAACATATACTCAAGTTCATTGGTCGCAAACCCTTCATTACGCGCACACCATAAAGCAATAGAGGGATGATTGCGGAAACGACGTACTGTTTCGGTCACATTTCTAACGAACAGACAATTATCCAGCGGATTGAGGTTAACCCCATCTGTCGAAAGCCAAAAATCATTCATAACCAACATTCCGTACTCATCACAAAGCTCATAAAATACTTCTTCCGTACTCTCACCCGTCCAGTTACGAATCATATTATAATTCATATTCTTATGCAACTTCAAAGCAGGTTCCAGTCGTTCCGGGAAACTCGCTTCATACCATCATCCATTCCCCAGTTACCTCCTTTACAAAAAATCCGTTGTCCGTTCACCTTTATAACCATATATTCTTTCATCAGTGAATCTTTTATCAACTCTATTCCTTGTGAAGATACTGGTTTTAATAAATAGGGGACAAACTCTCCATCGTAATTCGTATAGCGAACTTTATTATCTGTTTTCTTACGTTTCACAGTATCAAAAGCGGGTTTTCCATCCTGCAAAGCAGCAGTCGGATTATAGTTCAAACGCACTATAGGAGAGTTATCCTCGTATGCAGACAATTCATACTCCAACTCACGGATACCGATACGCATCTTCTTTACGTCAAGTGTGTCCTTACCTGATGAAATCAGACTTAAAGATGTATCATATAAATACTGTTCTCCATACCCATTCGGCCACCAGAGACGTGGATTCTTCATTTGCAGTTCTTTACACTCATTAGAAGTCAGCTTAATCATCCTCTTTTCATTTGCATTCAAAGAAACCGGATAAACAGCTGACACTCCGCCAATATTAAAATGCAAATTAGCAGTACGAGTCGTTTTAGAAGAATTATAAATCTCCGTCTGAACGATAAAATTGACAGAAGTAGTGTCAGGCAAAGGCAAATCCGTAATAACATGTGTATCAACGATTTCCAATTCATTTCCAAATTTGATTCTGACATCCTGCCAAATACCCATGTTTCGGTCGCGTATGCCGGGAATCCAATCCCAGCCTTCTGAAGAAATAAAAGTAGGACCATCCAGGCACAATGCTCCACCATTGGGACCAATTCCTTCTTTCTTATTTGCCTCGTGAGGAATACCGGGATTATTAGGCGGAAGAATACGAATGGCCAACAGATTCTTTTTATCATAATCCACCCAAGGAGTTATATCAAAAATACCTCTTTCAAAAGCACCGGTCATCGTTCCTAATAATTGCCTATTGAACCAGATCTCCGCTTTATAATTGATTCCATTCAGAATCAACTTCACTTTCTCTCCCTTTTTATTACGAGGAATATTAAAAAGAATTGCGATACCACCAGTCCATCCGGCAAAGCGTATCGGGAATCAATAAATTATTAAGTCCCCAATAAGGATCAGGGTATACACCCTGATCCACCAATGTAGTTAATACTGTACCTGGAACTGTTGCCGAATACCATTCGCTTGTATCTAAATATTGCGCAACTACAGATTTTTCAGCTGCTCTGGCTTTATACCCTTCTATCATTTCCCATCCTTTGGATAGTTGATACTCCCAATCGGAAAGCGGACTCAATTCCCCGGGTTCTATCACCCTCTTTTGAGGATTAGCTGTTTGAAACGAATGTTTTGAATGAGGTATTACCTCGGAACTCTGCTTGCGGGGCAGACCAAAATTCCATTTCAACTTTTGTGAATAAATACATTCTGTAGAAAAACACAGAAAAATAGCAATACAAGCAATATATATATTCAGCTTTATTCTCATTGTTTTATAATCTACTATTTAATCTTCAACTTCTTTACATCATCACATACAGCGACTGCTACCCGAGAATCCGCACAACCGTAATAGAGGTATAATTTCCTTTTATGATATGCAAGTCCCTCAATAAATACTGTTCCATCTTTGTACTGTCCGCTCTTCTCAAAAGGAGCCTCGGGAGCAAAGAAAGGCTTATCAAACGATCCAATACTTTATAAGGATCGTCACCATCCAATAACAGCTGTCCGGCACAATAAGCATTGGCTGGATAGTCAGCATCTCCAGTTTTACCACTATTCTTACCATTATACATAAGAACAATACCATGTTTGGTACGAACAGCCCGGAGGACCACATTCTGTCAGCAAACTGTCAAAATGCCCTTTACGAGGTTGTATGATTTTCATTAGCTCATTCTTCTCATCCAAAACCGGATACCAGTCAATCAAGTTATCAGAAGTAGCAGCATATACCGCATACTCTCCCCAATACATCAAATACTTACCGTCAACTTTATCAATGACCAATTGATTTCCTTTCAATTTTGTTAGAATAGAACCTGACTTGCAGAAAAGATTATTAAATCGACCGTTATATGCCTTATCAAAGGCAAGTCCATGCTTTGTCCAATTCTTCAGATCTCGGGAAGTAGCTACAGCAAGACGCGCTTTTTTCGATTCCATGCCGTATAAAGCATCACATACAATCCGTCTTCGGTCATAGCCACACAGGGATCTTCGCAGCCCCCGGCCAATCTTGATCTTTAAAATTATCTTCGGCAGGGAAAAAGAACAGGGCTACCAAGTCTCTTCATCTCAATCCCATCCTTACTTTCAGCATAACCAACACGTGAGGTTCTTTTACCTATGCCTTGAGCCGAATTATCTTCTGCGCGGTAAAGTACAACAATTTTTTCCGTCTTTTGTAGTAGCAGCCGGATTAAAAGTATCACTTTCTTCCCACTTCACTTGCTGTTTCCGCATCGGACAATAAAATTCTGTCGGTTGCGGTGATATGACAGGATTAACTCCTTCCGGACGATGGAACGGACCAATCACCCAATTATTATCCTGTTCTTCCTGAGTAGTATCTAAAGAAGGTGCATTAGTAAATCCACATGCTGATAATATACCGACTACACCTATGATAAACTTAAGTTTCATCTCACTTCTTTTTAATGATTAAATGATTTCTCTATAATATCAATGATTGATTCTACAATCTACCGAAACAAAGAAAGCAGAATCAATTCATATTCTTACTTTTCTACTTCAATTTATATTCCTGCTTATTTATATTCCAGCCTTTCAGTGCCAACACAGCTCCATCTTTCAACTTTCCTTTTGCGGTTTCAATGGTTACCGTTTTCTTTTCACCCGGCATCAGGGAGAAGAAATTATCTGTATAGAACGACGGACGTATCGGACTCATCTTTGAATTCAGGAATTGCAGCTGATTAAAGAAAGCAATCTGCCCGGAGGTATTTCTCAAAGTAATATCTACAAAGTAATTGTTATCATCTTTCTCTTACTTTATAGGTAAGTTTCACTTTTTTGCCTGCTTCAGTTTACTCAAATCTTCAAAACCTGAAGCAGCCGGACCGGTCAAAGTCTTGCTTCCTTCATATTTGTCATTGGAGCGCCAATAGAAATTGGAAGAAACATCTTTTCCATTTTCATCTTTCAGAATCAGTTTAATAAAGTGAACTTGAGATATGTTTTCCGGGAAACGAATAGTCAGCGCATCATTCACCACTCCATCCGAAGGCAGATTAACCACAGCTGATTCTTCAAATACTTTCTTGCTGTTAATATCGTAAACCTGTGCTATCACTTTATAATTCTTAAATTCACGATAATAATCATTCACTACAGACACTGTATTCTTAAGATAGTCAAACTGTGCATGTAATGGTTCTAAAGAGTTGGCAGTATGATAAAGGGATGCTGTCGGTTCCAGAGACCAGTCCCACATACGGGAAGCCACTTGAGGCATAGAGCAGTTATGATACCAAAACAAAAGTCCGGAACAGAAACGATCACCATAATCCAGCTTATTGTAGTTCCATACTTCCCAGATACTCTTCGAATTAATAGCTCCCAACAATTGCCCTTTCTGTGCAAACTCATCAATCGATGATGATTTTCCGTAGTTATTCACCAGTCTCTGTATACATAGTACTCATCAGATGGAAACCATTTCCATCCAGATAATCCCATACTTCCTTATTAATAGGCTCATAATGCTGCATCGGATTCACTTGCTTGTAGGGACTGCCATCATGCACACCATCACATTCCGATTGCATCTGATAACCGCGTGTACCATCCAATTTATTCATAATCAGATCTTTTGCACCCCACCACTTCCGTACTTTCATTAGAAGAAACATAATAAGCCAGGGAAGGATGATTCCGTAAACGTTTTACCGTCGATTCCAGATTTGCCAAATAAAGAGCCTGGTCGTGTGGATGTTTCGTATCGCCTGTCAACCAAAATTCTCTGCCAGACCAACAGTCCCATTTCGTCACACAATTGGAAAAATAGTCGGATTCTGCAATACCGCCTCCCCACAGTACGTTCATCTGAAGTTCTCAACATGGCTTCCGATATCCAGTTGGTACCACGAATAAATAATCGTTTGCCGTTCACATAAAAGACACGTGATTTATCCGGAGTTTTTCTATCCGAGACAATTTCACGAATACCGAATCTTGTCTTTACAGAATCACATTCTTTACCATCAACGGATACTGTCAGCTTCAGGTCATATAAGTTTTGTGGTCCTTTATTGACTGGCCACCACAGTTTTGGAGAGTTAATAACCAGTTGCGGGGAATTCTTCGGGGGAGAAGGTTGCTGTTTTTCTTCTCCACGCATCAGTCGGAAGGTCTTTTTCGAAAGTGATATTTTCACCCACAATTTCACCCTTCACCTTGCAACTGATTACCCGGTTACTGGTCGATGGATTGATAATCTCAACCGATACAGTCTCACGAGCCTGATCATAATCAGGTTTTCTCAATTCAGATTTAACGAAAGGATGGCGTAATGCTACTCTGCCTGTAGCATAGAGGAAATATTTTTCCATATACCTGTATTACGGTCACGGATACCGTCCATCCATAAAGGTAAAAGTCCCAACCTACTGTCATCAACATGGTAGTATTCAAACCAATGTTACCGTTTCCACCGTTATGGAATTCCCCGGCTGCTCCCAGGATTTCGGCTTCGCACTTCCAGGAACATCTACCGGATAGACCTTTATAGCCAGTCCGTTTTTTCCTCCGATTTTCACAAAATCCGTAACATCAATATAGTCCTGAATAAACATACCATTCATTGTGCTCAACAAGTTACCATTCACCCATACTTCTGCCCGGTAGTTGATACCATCCAACTGTAACCAGACAGTCTTTCCCTTGAATGACTGCGGTACTGTAAAATCTGTCCGAAACCAATAGGTGTAAAAAGTCACGTCCGGTTTCAGAAATATCCGGTATCAATTTAGATTCAATCTTATTATTGATTCCATAATAAGGCTCCGGGTATTTTTGGTTATACACCAAAGAATTCAAAACTGTTCGGGAACGATGGCGGCATCCAATTTGCAGTTGTATAATTGGATAACGAAATCTTTTTCTCCGGGATTGTTGCATCTCCAGCTTTTATCATTTTCCACTGGTAGTCGCCCTGATGACCAATTTCAGAATCAAGCCAGATGCGTTGCGCATTTCCGACATTGTTCTTCCCATTCTGTGCTGTCACTACTGCAGCAAAAAGTAATAATAAAATCGGGAAAAAGGTTTTAGCAATGTTGTGCATATTCGTACGTTACAATTTATTGGTTTATATAATCTTAAAAGTCTAAAACGGATGAGGACAAAAATAGTGTTTTCTACCTGTCCGGCATGCTAAAAACAAGTCAATAAATGAAATTTGAGTCCCAAACTGCCATATATTGCCTATTTGAAGGTTATCTAGCAACAGACAAAAAAAGACATTAGTTAATCATTGGTTTATCCATTACAAATAGTTGGCATGTTAGCTATTAATAGCTGAATTCTCGATATTAATACCTTACACGACAGGTATTAATACCCGAGACCTCAATAATTAACAGTCTGGAGACTCACTAATTTGGTACACCGTTCCGTCATTTCGTAAAGACAAATTCTGTCCGTAGTCCTCGATGATCGAATACATTTTCAAACGGTCCCCAATTAGGGAAGAACGATATCCGGACGTTTCCGTGTTCTCTCCTATCACCTGACAACTTTTCACCTCCGTGTTGGGGAGACAAGGTATAAAGAGTCAAATCCAATCGGTCTTTGGTGTCCTTCGCTCGGACGCGGCGTCCACGTGAATCCCGGATGCGTCACAGGGTCCGGATGTATCGTCCGGTAGGCATCACCTTTATACCGCCTTCCCACAAAGAACGAGTGGTAGGCCACTGAACAACGTATGAGGCAAGACCTGCTGTCAAGGCACTCTTCCGTCCAGTCAAGCCATGACGGTTCATTGAAGTCACCGAGAGACAAACAAAAGGAGTGGTAGACGAATTAAAATCCTCCAGCAGTTTGTCCACCATGCCTTGACGGGGCTTCTTTATTGACTTTACTACATAATCGACATCGTCCGTACCATATCCTTTATATGCGATACCATTCAACTGATAAGGACCGTAAGGATAGAAAGTTCGTGACAGTTCATCACCAGCACAACAATGCCATCACCCAAGTCGATATAAACACCATACTTGTTTGGTGTAATCCCCGAGAAAGGATAGCGCGATATAATGCTGCATTTTCCCTGCCCATTGTTGGAGTGAGTATGAACGTAAAGCCCCTGTGCTTGTATATCAGATTCGAGAGATTACTGCATTCCTGCACAAAGCACGTCCACATCAATTCTAATATTGAAGTAATCCAACACAACGGAAGTCGATTTACCCCATGTTTTGTGTAGCAAGTTTCAATGTTTTGGGTGCTACACGTGTTGCCCAAGTAGCAGCAACTTTTCCATTTGCATCAGCAGACATTTCAATATAGTAAGTCTTTCCACTGCCCACATTCAACGCAAGTCCCACCGGTACCGTTACTCTGTACGTCCTTGTTCTCCAGAAATCGGATGAGTGATATGCAGCGTAGCATTCACTCCAAAGGTTCCGGCACATATCCGAAAGCATATAGCATACATCCTCTTGGGGTACACACTGATAGGTCTTTCGGGTTACTACCGGAAGATCATATTCACTGTAATGTTGAGGTTCGATATGAGCATAAGGAACAGAAGAAGCGGCATCCGCAAAAGTCACGGAGTTCACTGTAATATCCGAAGTAGTATCCGGATCCTTTGGCAAAAACAACCTTGGATGCACGCGGAGCAAGAGAGAGTAACCTGCACCGATGCAGATGCAGCAGCTACACGAAGTGTACCATCTTTTCATTACCTCTACTGACAAGCATCGCCATCGGATCAGCTAACGGCAATTGAGGAGCATACGCTTCTAAATCCCAATAAGTCTTACCGGAAGCCAACTCTGGGAATTTATCAGCAGTGGTACACAAAAACAGGAATCGATAAACGACGCCTTTAATTACAGAAAACCTTTATTTCATTTGCTGCATCTATACTTCCTGTTTTGTCAAACAGATAATTATATTGATCGTCAAAACAGAATATTTTCCATTTCATTCCGTCCAAAGACACAGAAGCCCTGGTGGAGGACATCGTTAGCCCTCCTCCATATTCAGACTGGAACGTATTTCTTTTGTGTCATCCTCCTTCTGCACATCACTTACATATCCTTCAGCACAAGCCGTGAATAAGCTGGAAATCATTAGAAGAATCCAAATAAAAGTATTCTTAAAGCATTTTCTTACAAATTTAATCATTGAATATATCCTTTCAAGAATCCATATAATTATTCCAACCGGTTTATCACGGATACATCTGTAGGGGATTCGTAATCCTTCTTCACATCCCAATTATGATAATCATAGAATGTCTTGTCATCTATAGAGAGAGCTTCCTTTACTGATATTCACCCAAACTTTGCCAGCCACGGCTTCATAACAAGCCAAAATCTTTCACATTAAGGAGTAACTTTGTGGGAGTATCCCCCCAATATGCACCAGATTAGTTGCCTCACCGTTTTATCAAACCAACGAAGTAAGTATATACAGCCTCCATTACCCGTGACTTGAGATGCTCTCCTACCCACAAAAATATAATCTTTTGCCTCTGCACTGTTCAGTGCTGTCCAACCCTCGGGACAAAGATTCTTCGCCCCCTCATTACCCGACTTAC